>Ga0065721_10050780_pt1 | contig 17968 bp, 16 predicted proteins | sample Mesricmetagenome_FD_59108 | JGI IMG/M metagenome (GOLD analysis project Ga0065721, IMG submission 59108) | Mesophilic microbial community from rice straw/compost enrichment Sample: eDNA_1 v2 (version 2) | ecosystem: Engineered > Solid waste > Grass > Composting > Bioreactor | place: USA: Davis... | reverse complement strand
GGCGGATCGGGTGGATGCCGAGCCAGTAGGGCTGCTCGTGCGGGGCGAAGCAGCCGATGATGCGGTTGTTGCGGCCGTCGGAATGGCGCAGCGGCAGGAACATCATCTCGACCGGCACGCTCTGGTCGCGCTCGTTCTGGGCGGCGATGCCGATGATCGCGGCGGCGCCGTCCTCGACGATGGCCGCGAGCAGCGAGGCGACGGCGTCGCGGTCCTTGCCGGTCCACAGGTCGAGCAGGTTGCGCCCCTTCAACTCGCGGCAGTAGGCGGCGCAGAAGCGGGTGCCGGCGAGGCGGAAGCCGTAGGTCTGGCGGTCGATCGCCTCGAGGATGAAGGTGTCGCCGAGGATCGCGCGGATGTCACCGGGCTCGACCTCGTGGCGATCGGGCGCGACCCGCGAGCCACGGAGTTCGGTCCAATAATCGTACAGTGTGCGTGTCACGTGGTGTTTCATCCCTGGACCCTTCGCCGGCGCCCCTGCAGGGACGCCTCTCGCGGACCTTTCCGCGCCTGCCGGGGAAGTCGCTGCCTTCGACCGTCCCCATTCGGCACAGGCGGAACCCGCGTTCCCGTCTTTCCATCGTTCACGGAGCAGGGGGCGTGCCACGGAGAGGGGCGGCGTTAACGATGCCGGAAGAGCGATCGTGAACGCGACCGGGCCGAAATTAACGTTAAACCCCGGTGTCGCTTGCGTTGCTCGCCCGAAACGCGGATAAGGGAGCTCAGAGGATCCTGCTTCTGACGTGACAGCATTAACTTCTTCGGGGTTTCGAGCGTTAACGCCCGCCCCGTTCCCGATCCGGGAAGGTTCGACGAACCTTTCCGGATTTTTTTTTGCCCGGCCGGTCCGGATCGCCCTCGACTCCGCCCGTCCCCGCCCGCTTGCCACGGCGGCGTGCGATCTCTATGTCCGCCGCACGGGGCCGCAACGCCCGATGACGGCACCCAGAGGGCGACGATGAGCGACGAGCGACACATCCAGCGGCCCGGCGAGCCGATGTTCAACGTGCCGTCGGTGCTTTCCGGCACTCTCGCCCTCCTCGTCGGCATCCACCTGCTGCGCTCGGTCCTTTCGCCGGATCAGGACGGCGAGGTGCTGATGCTGTTCAGCTTCATTCCGGCGCGCTACGACGCCCTCGCCGAGGGGTTGCAGATTCCCGGGGGCTGGGCGGCCGGCCTCTGGAGCTTCCTGACCTACGGCCTGCTCCACGCCGACCTGCTGCATCTCCTCGTCAACTGCGCCTGGATGCTGGCCTTCGGCAGTCCGGTGGCCTGGCGGTTCGGCACCGGCCGGTTCCTGCTGTTCTCCGCGGTGACGGCGATCGCGGGGGCCGGCTTCCACCTCGCCTCCCATGGCGGCGAGGCGATCCCGATGATCGGTGCCTCGGCGGCGATCTCGGGCCACATGGGCGGGGCGGCGCGCTTCGTTTTCGGATCGGCGGCGGGGCCGCGTGCGGCCTGGGCCCGCGGCCGCGCCGAAGGTTTCCGCGGGCCGGCGCTCGGCCTCGCCGAACTTGCGAACCATCCCCGGGCGCTGGTCTTCGTCGCGCTGATGCTCGCGATCAACGTCGCGGTGGCCGGCGGCTTCCTGCTGGCGCCGGGAGCGGACGGCGTCTCCGTCGCCTGGCAGGCCCACGTTGGCGGCTTCCTCGCCGGCATTCTGCTGTTCCCGCTGTTCGACCCGGTGCGGCGGCCGCCAGGCCCGTTTCGGGGCTGAGGCGGCCTCGCGCAGGCGCGCGGTCGACGACAGCCGGCTCATCGTCGTGCGACTTCTTCGCGCGCAGCCGGCGGCGCCGGTTGCGCCGGAGGGGCTTTGCTCTCATCATCCTGGAAAAGAAGGACGCGCGGCGTGCGGGGCGACCGGCCGGGGATGTGGCCGGAACGTCATCGGTGATCGCGACGACAACGACGAACACGTCTTTCGAAGGGAGAGGCAGATGACGGTTCAGACCATTCTTTCGCAGAAGTCCGGCGGCGTCACCACGGGCACGCCCGACATGACGATCGCCCAAGTGGCCGAGGTGCTCGCCAGCCACAAGATCGGCGCCATCGTCATCACCGACATCGCCGGCCGCGTCGTCGGCATCCTGTCGGAGCGCGACATCGTGCGGGTGGTGGCGGCGCGCGGCGCGGCGGTGCTGTCGGCCACGGCCGCAGAGGTGATGACCCGCAACGTCATCACCTGCGGCATGCGCGATTCGATCAACGACGTGATGCTGAAGATGACCAACGGCCGCTTCCGCCACGTGCCGGTGATCGACGGCGGCACGCTCGCCGGCATCATCTCGATCGGTGACGTGGTCAAGCACCGCATGGCCGAGATCGAGCGCGAAGCGGAAATGATGCGCAGCTACATCGCCACCGCCTGAGCGGCGGGTCACGACCGTCGGGATCGCCCGGACGGCAGCGACCCGGCGCCGGGCGAAGCCCAGGGGGTTCGCCGGGCGACGTCCCGTCAGCCGGTGACGAGGTCGCGAAGCGCGTCGGCGACGGCGCGCCGCCCGGCCTCGTGGCCGAGGGCGATCGCCTCGCCGGCGCGATGGAAATCGAAAAGGCCGATCTTGCCCATGCGCGGCGAGATCGCGAAATCCGGCGGATCGGCGGCGAGACGGGCCCGGGTGATGCGGTCCTGGATGATGTTGAAGGCGTCGATCATCACCCCGGGGATGCCCGGCAGGCCGTCGCGGGGCGGTGCGGCGATCTGGCGGCGCAGCAGGCCGCGGGTGCGAAGGCCGGCCTTGCCGGTGGCGACGGCGCCCTCCGGCCCGGCTCCGTCGACGCCCTCGGGGTCGAAATTGTGTCGGACGATGGCACCGCGGTTGAGGTTGTCGAAGCCGAGATTGACGGCGATGACGATCTGGGCGCCCTTGGCCCGGCAGACGTTGACGGGCAGCGGATTGACCAGTGCGCCGTCGAGCAGCCAACTGCCGCCGATGCGGACCGGCTGGAAGATGCCGGGCAGGGCGTAGGAGGCGCGCAGGGCGTCGACGAGGCGCCCCTTCGACAGCCAGACCTCGTGGCCGGTGCCGATCTCGGTCGCGATCGCCGTGAACGGCTTCGCCATCTCCTCGATCCGCCGCTCGCCGATCTGCTCGCGCAGCATGCGGCCGAGCCGTTCGCCGCCGATGAGGCCGCTGCCGGTCGGGGTGAAGTCGAGCATCGAGAGCATGCGGCGGCGGGTGATCGAGCGGGCGAAGTCCTCGATGGCGTCGAGCCGGCCATCGGCCCAGCAGGCGCCGACCACGGCACCGATGGAGGTACCGGCGACGACGTCCACCTCGATGCCGGCCTCGTCGAGGGCGCGCAGCACCCCGATGTGGGCCCAGCCGCGGGCCGAGCCGCCGCTGAGGGCGAGGCCGACGGTCGGGCGGCGGACGTGATCGTCCGGCTCGATCGGTTCGGCCGCCACGACGGCTCCCCGCCTGATCAATCGCGTCACGTTCTCCAGCATCGCCGTCACTCCGGGCCCTTCGGCCATGATCGTGAGCTTTGCGGAAAATTCTCTTCGAATCGTTTCATCGTCCGCGGCGGGATCAAAGCCGGTTTCGATGGCGGCCGTGCGAAACGATCGCGCGACGGCGTCGGGATCGGGGATCGAAGCGGTAGCCTGCCGGCCGACGCCGTCGGGCGCGCCAGCGCCGGGATGGCGACGGCCGATCCGGACGGTGCGTCGCCGGGTTCAGCGGGGAGCGTAGACGTCCGCCGGGTCGAAGCGGCGCTCGCCGCCGACGTCCTCGAGCCGGACCGCCCCCGTCCGCGGGGACTGGCCGAGCGGGATGCGCCGGTAGAAGCAGGAGACGCGGCCGGTGTGGCAGGTGGCGCCGTGACCCTCGACGCGGACCGTCATGACGAGGGCGTCCTGGTCGCAGTCGGTGAGCAGGTCGACGACCTTCTGGACGTTGCCGCTGGTCGCGCCCTTGTGCCAGAGCTCGCCGCGCGAGCGACTCCAGTACCAGCCCTCGCCGGTCTCGATGGTCCGGGCGAGGCTCTCGGCGTTCATGTGGCCGACCATCAGGATGCCGCCGCCGTCGGCGTCGACGGTGACGCAGGTGATGGTGCCGTCCGGCCCGAAGCGCGGGGTGAGGACATCACCCGCTTCGAGCGCGGCCTTGTCGCCGGCGGGCGGGAAAAGCGCGGGCGCGCCGTCGGCCACGGTCATCGTCTGAAATCCGGTCGGAAGGATCAGCGGCCCGAGCGGACCAGCGTCATGAAGCGCACCTGTTCGGTCGGATCGTCGCGGAAGACGCCGGTGAACTGGGTGGTGATGGTGGAGACGCCCGACTTCTGGACGCCGCGCATGGTCATGCACTGATGCTCGGCCTCGAGCATGACGGCGACGCCGCGAGGACGCAGCACGTCGTCGATCGTCCGGACGATCTGGGCCGTGAGATTCTCCTGGGTCTGCAGGCGCCGGGCGTAGGCGTCGACCACCCGGGCGAGCTTCGACAGGCCGACGACCCCCTCATTCGGGTAATAGCCGATGTGAGCCTTGCCGACGAAGGGCACCATGTGGTGCTCGCAGTGGGAGAAGAAGGGAATGTCGCGGACGAGGATGATGTCGTCGTAGCCGCCGACCTCCTCGAACACCCGCTCCAGCATGCGGTGGGCGTCCTGGCCGTAGCCGCCGAACAGCTCGCCGTAGGCCTTGGCGACGCGCGAGGGGGTGTCGAGCAGGCCTTCGCGGTCGGGATCGTCGCCGGCCCAGCGGATCAGGGTCCGCACCGCGGCTTCCGCTTCCTCGCGGCTCGGGCGGGCCACGGGCGTGGCGGTCCGGCGCTCGTCGTCGGCGCTGCGTGCGGCAGGGTTGATCAGCACGTCCATCTGCGGGCCTTTCATCGAACACGACTATGCGGACGGGGCGTCTCGCCGCCCATCCTGAAACGCCGATGCGTGCATCGACGTTCCGCATTACGCAGTTCCCGGGGGAACGGATCGATCGGCCTCGGACGGTGGCGACGACGATCCATCCCGCCTATATACTCGTCCGTCCGCCCTGCAAAAAGGTCCGAAGGCGAAATAAGGTCGCGTCGCGGCGCGACCATTCGTCGGCGCGGGTCCTTCGGTGCGGTTCGAGCGGCCAGAACGGATCGAGACCCATGATCGACGACATCTACAACGCGAAGATCCTCGACTTCGCCGGCAACATCGAGCGGATCGGCCGGCTGCCGGCGCCGCAGGCGAGCGCCAAGGCCCATTCGCGGCTCTGCGGCTCGACCGTCGTCGTCGACCTTTCGATGGACGGCGGGCGCGTCACCGACTTCGCCCACGACGTCAAGGCCTGCGCACTCGGCCAGGCCTCGTCTTCGATCATGGCACGGGTGGTGATCGGCTCGACCGCGGCGGAGTTGCGCGAGCTGCGCGAGACGATGCGGCGGATGCTGAAGGAGAACGGCGCCCCGCCCGAGGGTCGCTTCGCCGATTTCCGCTATCTGGAGCCGGTGCGCGACTACAAGGCCCGCCACGCCTCGACGATGCTGACCTTCGACGCCGTCGTCGACTGTCTCGACCAGATCGAGGGGGCCCGCGGCGAGGCCGCGCTCGCCCCCGCGACCGTTCCCGCCGCCGGCTGACGGCGCCATGTGTGCCTCCTGCGGCGACGGCGGGCAGGGCGCGCCGTCGACGGCGGCCCGGCGCGGCCCGGTGCGGGCGTTCGCCCACCTCCTCATCCGGACCTACCAGCTGACGCTCTCCGGTTTCATCGGCCGCCAGTGCCGCTATCTGCCGACCTGTTCCAACTACACCGACGAGGCCATCACCCGGCACGGGCTGTGGCCCGGTTTCTGGATCGGCCTCGCCCGCATCCTGCGCTGCCATCCCTGGAGCCCGAGCGGCTACGATCCGCCGCCCGAACGGCTCGCCGACGGCTATCGCTGGTATGCGCCGTGGCGGGCCGCGGTCTGGCGCGGCGATCACCTGAAGGACTGAGGGAACGGGCCGGCGGCGAATGGCGGCGGCATTGCGGGCTCACTCGGCCGGCCGCGGCCTCTGCTCGTCGCGCGAACGGCCGTGGCCGGAAACCTCGGCGCCCGCGTTGGCCGGCAGCAGCAGGGCGAAGACGATTGTCGTGACGCTGATCGCGGCGACGACGAAGAAGGCGAGGTGGAAGTCGGCGAGGCGGAGGTCGCCGCCGTGGCCGGCGCGGCCGAAATCGAGGGCGAAGGCGGCGACCGACACCCCGAGCGCCACCGAAACCTGCTGCATCACCGAGGAGAAGCTGGTCGCCTGGCTCATCCGGTCGCGCTCGACGTCGGCGAAGCCGAGGGCGTTGAAGGCGGTGAACTGCAGCGAGCGGAAGAAGCCGCCGACGATCAGCAGCGCGAAGATCGCCGCGGTCGGCGTCGCCGGCGTGAACAGGCCGCAGACGGCGATGAAGCCGGCGCTGAGCACTCCGTTGACCACGAGCACGCTGCGGAAGCCGAAGCGGCGCAGGATCGGCGGCGCGGCGAATTTCATCGCCATCGCCCCGGCGGCGGAGGCGAAGGTGAGGAGGCCGCTCTGGAAGGCCGTCAGGCCGAAGCCGAGCTGCAGCATCAGCGGCAGCAGGAAGGGCATGGCGCCGATGCCGATGCGGAAGACGAGGCCGCCGAGGATCGCCGTGCGATAGGTGGTGATCTTCAGCAGGCGCAGGTCGATCAGCGGGTCGCGCACGGTGAGGGCGTGGTGGAGATAGAGCGCGATGAACAGCGCGCCGCCGCCGATCAGCACCGCCTCGACACCGGCCGTCAGCAGGCCGATGCCGCTGGCGGCGAGGCCGAAGACGAAGCCGGAGAGCCCGATGCCCGAGAGCAGGAAGCCCTTGCGGTCGAGCGGCTTCTGCTCCTCGGCGCGGAAATCGGCGATGTAGAGCGTCACCAGCACGAAGCCGACGATGCCGATCGGCACGTTGATCCAGAAGATGTAGCGCCAGTCGAAATAGGTGGTGATGAAGCCGCCGACCGGCGGGCCCATCACCGGACCGAGCAGCCCCGGCACCGTCAGCCACGACAGCGCGCGGACGTAGTCGCGCCGCTCCACCGAGCGCAGCAGCACCAGCCGCCCGACCGGCACCATCATCGCCCCGCCGAGCCCCTGGACGATCCGCGCGGCGACGAAGCCCTCGAGAGAGCCGACGAGGCCGCAGAGGATGGAGCCCAGCGTGAAGACGACGATCGCCCCGCGAAACACCAGCCGCGTCCCGAAGCGGTCGGCGCACCAGCCCGAAATCGGCGTGAACACCGCGATCGACAGCAGATAGGACGTGAAGGCGAGCTTCAGCGCGATCGGATCGACCCCGAGATCACGCGCGATCACCGGCAGCGACGTCGCGACGACGGAACTGTCGAGATTCTCCATGAACAGGGCGCAGGCGATGATGAGGGGGACGAGCATGGCGGGTCGGGTAGGGGTTCGTATGGGGGACTTATGAAGCGACCGGGTACGGAAATCGAGGAGTGGCCGTGACGAATTCGATCAAATCTAGTTGGGGGAAAAGAACGTAGGACGAACAAAAGGCCTCGCCATGGCCGCGTCCGATTGGTACCGTCTTCTTCGAAGCAGTTGAAGCGTCGCGGGACGAGATGAGAGTCGCAGGGCTTTTTGCAGGAATCGGAGGCATCGAGCTCGGCTTTGCGAGAGCGGGTCACGAGTCCACGCTGCTGTGCGAGATCTGGCGACCAGCTCGTTCCGTGCTGGCGAACAGGTTTCCGAACGCCGATCTCGCCCCCGATGTGACGGAGCTCGTCGACCTCCCCGGTGGCACCGAGATTCTGACGGCGGGGTTCCCCTGTCAGGATCTCAGTCAGGCTGGACGAACCGCAGGGATATTCGGGAGCCGATCGGGCCTCGTCGATCACGTGTTTCGCCTCCTCGACCGCAGCCACACGCCCGTGGTGGTTCTCGAGAACGTTCTCTTCATGCTCCATCTCGACGGGGGACGTGCGATGGCGAGGCTCGTCGAGGCCTTCGAGGAGCGCGGATACCGTTGGGCGTATCGCGTCGTCAACTCCCTCGCTTTCCTGCCGCAACGGCGGCAGCGCGTTCTCTTCGTCGCGTCCCGCTGCGACCTCGATCCCGCCGACGTCCTCTTCGTCGACGACGCGGAGGCGCCGGACGCCGAAACCTCTCTCGACACGCACGCCCACGGTTTCTACTGGACCGAAGGGGTGCGGGGGCTCGGATGGGCCGAGGACGCCATTCCCACCCTCAAGAACGGTTCGACGGTCGGAATCGCCTCGCCTCCCGCGATTCTCCTGCCGGATGGAGACCTGATCACACCGGATCTGCGGGACGCCGAACGCCTTCAGGGCTTCGAGGCCGATTGGACGAAGCCGGCGGAAGCGGAGGGCAGAGCCTCGCTGCGGTGGTCGCTCGTCGGCAACGCGGTGACGGTTCCCGTCGCCGAATGGCTGGGAGGGCGGCTCGATAACCCCGGCGTCTTCGACGATGCGCGGTCACATGCCTGGGACGGCGCCGGTCGCTGGCCCAATGCCGCGAGGGGCGATTGTGCCGGCCGGGTGAGGATCGAGATCGGAGCCTTTCCGCTGCGCCGGTCACGTGAACCGCTGGCGGATTTCCTCTCCTTTCCGGGAAAGCCCCTTTCAGCACGGGCGACCGCCGGGTTTCTGTCCCGTACCTATCGCGGAACGTTGCGATTCCGCCCGGGCTTCCGTGACCGGATCGCCGCCCACCTCGAGAGAATGACCGGTGGTCCGGCCGCGCTGGCGGAAGCGGCCGAGTGACGAGAGCCATTCCGAAGGACGAGCAGGTCTCGCGGAACATGCGTGCGGTACGCCGGTCGCACACCGGGGCCGAGACTTCCGTCGCGAAAATCCTCCGCGATCTCGGTGTCGCCTACCGACTTCACGTCAGAGGATTGCCGGGAACGCCGGATTTCGTGAATCGACGGCGGGGGTTCGCGATCTTCGTGAACGGTTGCTTCTGGCATCGCCATAGGGGTTGCCGGCGAGCCACCGTGCCGAAGAACAACCGCGCGTTCTGGATCGAAAAGTTCGCCGCCAACAGGCGCAGGGATGCCGTCGCCATCCGCGGACTGCGGCGGATGGGATTGAAAGTCGTGCTGGTCTGGGAGTGCGAACTGGAGAAACCGGAGACCTTGCGGCTGCGCCTTCAAAAATCCTTGAAGCGGTAGCCGTAGAGCTGCGAGAGCCGGGCGATCATCGCATCGTAATGGTGGATGTCTCCCGGGGCCGGAGCTGGGGGATCGGACACGAGTTCGACGGGAGATCCGTCGTTGGCCATGTCGACGACGACGATCGCCAACGCGTCGTAACCCACCTCGCCGTGCTTCACCCGTCGCGGCAACTGACGCACTTTCGCCACCGTGATCTCGGCATCCCGGGGCTGGGTGTGACGGCTCCATTCCGGCGAGGCGGCGAAGTCGCGCTTGTTGAGGTCGGGGCTGAGGTAGGTTGCCGACCGGTTGACCATGACGAAACCTGCCGCGATCGCTTCGTCCGCCGCGCCGTGCACCGTCGCATGTGACGAGTTCAATTCGTCGTAGAGGCGTGGAAGCGCCCGCTGGTGCGCGGTCATACACGCTTTCGCTTCGAGAGCGAGCAGGACGGAGGATACCGGTGCCCGTCGGAGCGACGGCATGGCGTCGAGCATGACCCGCTCCTCGGGCGACAGGAGGACCGGCAACTGGTCGGCGAGGTCGGCAAAGGTCTGTTCGACGGTCTTTCCGAGGTTTCCAGGAGTGCAGATCACCAGATCGAGGTTCTTCTTCCGATCGGTCTCGAAGGATCGCATTTCGTGGTTGATGCCGAAGGCGACGCGCCGCTCTTCGACGTGACGGCGAAAAGTCGGGCACGAGATCATCAGGTCGAACAGAATGCCCCAGCATGCGACCTTGGAATGATGGTCGCTGCGCGAGTGATATTGCCAGAGATTGCCGTGGCGGTCGCGTCGTGTCGCGACGGACAGTGTTCTCGCGAGGATGTCCGGTCCGAATGTCATGACGAATCTTCCAAATGCGAGCCCACTCTACAGTCGCCTCGAACGGACGTCATGTTCGCCGACGTGGACAGGAACGCCCCGCTGCCCTATAGCGGGCGCCATCCCGCCACCCGCTTACCTGCGCTCGTCAGCAGGAGTGAGCCGAGAGAGACGCCATGATCGTTCTGACCTTTCCCGATGGATCCGCCCGTGAGTTCGAGGCGGGGGTGACCGGCGCGGAGATCGCGGCCGGCATTTCGAAGTCGCTCGCCAGGAAGGCGGTGGCGATGACGCTCGACGGGGTGCTCTGCGACCTCTCCGACGCCATCGGCCGCGACGCCGCCATCGAGATCGTCACCCGCGAGGATCCGCGCGCGCTGGAACTCATCCGCCACGACGCCGCCCACGTGATGGCGGAGGCGGTGCAGGAGCTGTTTCCGGGCACCCAGGTGACCATCGGTCCGGTGATCGAGAACGGCTTCTACTACGATTTCTTCCGCCCGGAAGGCCCGTTCACGCCCGACGACCTGCCGAAGATCGAGGCGAAGATGCGCGAGATCATCGCCCGCGACGCCGCCTTCACCAAGGAGGTCTGGACCCGCGACGAGGCGCGCTCGTTCTTCGAGACCCGCGGCGAGGCCTTCAAGGTCGAACTGGTCGACGCGATTCCGGCCGACCAGGATCTCAAGATCTACCGGCAGGGCCAGTGGCTCGATCTCTGCCGCGGTCCGCACATGACCTCGACCGGCAAGATCGGCAATTCCTTCAAGCTGATGAAGGTGGCCGGCGCCTACTGGCGCGGCGACGCGCGCAATCCGATGCTGACCCGGATCTACGCCACCGCCTTCGCCAATGACAACGACCTGCAGGCCTACCTCACCATGCTGGAGGAGGCCGAGAAGCGCGATCATCGCCGGCTCGGCCGCGAGATGGACCTCTTCCACTTCCAGGAAGAGGGCCCGGGCGTCGTGTTCTGGCATCCGAAGGGCTGGCAGCTGTTCCAGGACCTCGTCGCCTACATGCGCCGCCGGCTCAAGGCCGACTACAAGGAGGTCAACGCGCCGCAGGTGCTCGACAAGTCCTTGTGGGAGATTTCCGGCCACTGGGGCTGGTACAAGGAGAACATGTTCGCGGTGCAGTCGGCCGGCGACGAGGCCGAGGACAAGCGCGTCTTCGCCCTGAAGCCGATGAACTGCCCCGGCCACGTCCAGATCTTCAAGCACGGCCTGAAATCCTACCGCGACCTGCCGATCCGGCTCGCCGAGTTCGGCGCGGTGCACCGCTACGAGCCGTCGGGGGCGATGCACGGGCTGATGCGCGTGCGCGGCTTCACCCAGGACGACGCCCACATCTTCTGCACCGAAGAGCAGATGGCCGAGGAGTGCCACAAGATCAACGACCTGATCCTGTCGGTCTACGAGCACTTCGGCTTCCACGAGGTCGTCGTCAAGCTCTCGACCCGGCCGGAGAAGCGGGTCGGCTCCGACGCGCTGTGGGATCATGCCGAGGAGGTGATGACGAGGGTGCTCGGCGAGATCGCCGAGCGCTCGGGCAACCGCATCAAGACCGGCATCAACCCGGGCGAGGGCGCCTTCTACGGGCCGAAGTTCGAGTACACGCTGCGCGACGCCATCGGCCGTGAATGGCAGTGCGGCACCACGCAGATCGACTTCAACCTGCCCGAACGCTTCGGTGCGTTCTACGTCGACAAGGACAGCGAGAAGAAGACCCCGGTCATGATCCACCGCGCGATCTGCGGCTCGATGGAGCGGTTTCTCGGCATCCTGATCGAGAACTTCGCCGGGCACTTTCCGCTCTGGCTGGCGCCCGGGCAGGTGGTGGTGACGACGATCACCTCGGAGGCCGACGACTATGCCGCGGAAGTGCACCGGGCTCTGCTCGCCGCCGGCATCCGCTCCGAACTCGACGTGCGCAACGAGAAGATCAACTACAAGGTCCGCGAGCACAGCCTCGCAAAGGTGCCGCTGATCTTCGTCTGCGGCAAACGCGAGGCGGAGGAGCGCACGGTCAACGTCCGCCGGCTCGGCTCGCAGCATCCCAAGGCCATGACCCTCGACGAGGCGCTGACGATGGTGCTGGACGAGGCCGTGCCGCCTGATCTCAGGCCCGGCGGCTGAGGCAAGGCGGGCGGTGCGCAGGGCCGTCCGCATCCCGCCGTGTCCTGGTGTCGTCTGCCGGCGTCGGGTACTGCTACCCGGCTCGCGCCGGCTTCTGGCGCTCAACGCGTCGAGCGGACAGCGATCTTCGCCATCTTGCGTCCTGCGGGCACAAGCCGGTGACCCGGCCTGCGCGGCTGCCCCCGTTGAAATCTCTCCGTGGTCACTGCGGGCTCGACGCGCAGTCATCCGGTTCGGCAGGTTCGGGGGACGTGGGGGTCTCCGCCTCTCTCCCGTCTTCACCGGCCTTGAGCCGGTGATCCATCGGCCTCCCGATGTGGGTCGCCGGGTCGAGCCCACTGCTGTCCGGCTCAATGGGTGTCACAGGTCGGTGCACCCGGCCTCGTCCTTCGAGACAGCCGCTGGCGCGGCTTCCTCAGGATGAGGTCTTCGAGAGTTTCTCTCGTTATCGCAGAGGCTTGACCTTTTTCCTCATCCTGAGGAAGGAGCGAAGCGACTGTCTCGAAGGACGAGGGAAAAGCCAGAGCGATGGCGACGGAGGGGATTCAACGGGGGAGGGGCCGGGCGGGCCGAAGCACCTTCTCGTGTGCGCACGACGCAAGAAGGCGAACATCTCCGTCCGACCAACGAGTTGATCGGCGGAAGACAGCGTGCATCGAACAGTCGTGGATGCAGGGCGATCGTCGCCGCGTCCCGCCACCCGGGTCAGTGCAGGACCTTGCCGGCGATGTCGAGCAGCTTCATCCACGGGCTCTTGGCGATCACGAAGCTGAGCAGGAACGAGGCGAAGGACATTCCCGTCGCCAGGGAGAAGAAGTTGGTGCCGATCGAGCCCAGCGGCAGCGTCGGCAGCCGGTTGATCTCCTCGAGCTGCCGGATCCGCCGAACCATCCGCTCGGTCTCCTCGACGCGCCGGTCGAGGTCGGCGCAGCCGTCGATCCGCGACTTGTGCTCGTGGATGCGCCGCAGCAGGTCGGACTTGTCGCGGCGGAGGAGGTCGGCCTTGGCCGCCCGGTAGATCGGGACGAGCTTCAGCGTCGGCACGATCGCGGCGACATAGAGATAGAGCAACGCGATCGCCAGCAGACATCGATAGAAGAGAGTGAACTGGTCGTACTGCTCATAATGCGAGATGAAGACCAGCCAGTAGGCCAGCCAGCCGATCAGCACCCCGATCAGGATGGCCTGGACCGCGAGGAAATTGCCGAGGTCGCGGGTGCCGCCGAGCCCGTCCGGATGTCCGGGGATGAAATGAAGGGCGAAGGCGCGCTTCTCGAGAGCGGAGACGAGGCCGCCATAGCCCGCGAAGGCGCCGAGCCGTTCGCCGACCAGGAAGCCGAGGATGGCGAGGGCGACGCGGAATTCCGTGAGATGCTCGAACCCGCCGAGGGCCGCGATCGCGATTTGGTAGCCGACGACGACGAGCAGGCAGATGCCGACGGCGCTGGCGGCGCGCCAGCGCCGGGTCCGCTCGGCGAGAGCGGTGAAGACGGCGACGAGATCGGCATCCTGAAGGCTGGTCAGACGGTCTTCCTGCAGCCGGCGGACGGCGGCGAGAAAGCGCTTCTCCATGCCGAAGGCCAGCCACAGGCCGATGACCGTTGTGGTGAGGCCGGTGGCGAGCATCGGGTCGGTGAGTTCGCCGTCGATGCTCTCGAAGACGATGTCGGAACGCAAAAGCAGCCAGACGGTGAGAACGGGCATCAGCCACGGCGCGAAGGCGGAGTAGGTCCGCTCCAGGGCCGGCAGGTCGACGACGGGAGGGTGGACGTTCTCCTCGCGTCGCGCGGTATCCGCCTGCGTGTCGTGGTGCATGGTGACCGGCCGGGGAGGCGAGCGAAGCGGGTCGCGACGCCTCCGGTCGCGACAATCCATGATAGGTTGAAATTGATCGAACAGTACATAGGGTTGTTGCGCCCGCCCGGGCGGTGCCGACGACCCGGTCGCGGCTCCGCCGTCTCGTGGTCTCGGGCCTGTTCGTGGACCCGGCCGGGCAGGCACGAGGCGCTATCGGGCGCCCGATCCCCGTCGTCGTGACGAGAACCGGCGGCCCGACGCTGAGTTCACTCGGCGACGTCGGTCGCCGTGATCACCTCGACATCGCCGCCGCGGCCGGCTTCGATGTCGAAGTCGCGGGAATAGACGGTGGTGTCGTGCTTGGCGATGACGGTGTAGCGGCCGGCGGCGAGCACGAAGGAGGGGAAGGCGCCGACGCCTTCGGTGACGATGTCGCCGCCCGGGGTCAGCACCGACCAGTGGGTGTCGGCGATCGCCTCTCCGCCCGGGGCGTTGACGAGTTTCAGCGTCACTTCCGCCGCCTGCTGCACCAGTTCCAGTTCGGTCAGCTTGCCGGCCTGGACGTCGATGTCGGCGCGGACGGTGGCGTTGGTCGAGCCGTAGCGGCTGACGATGTGGTAGCGGGCCGCGGGCAGGCGGATGATCTGGCCGGCAGCCATGTCGCGGGCGACCTGCCTGCGCTCGCCGACCTCGTCGAAATCCATCGAATAGACGTCGAAACGCAGCTTTTCCGAAGTGATGTCGTCACCGTCGCCGTTGCGGGCCGCCAGCTTGAGGCCGCCGGCGTTGAGGACGGTGCTTTCCCGGGCGATGCCGGCCGTGAGTTCGGTGTGGAAGGTGGCGGAGGCGAAGCCGAAATCGCAGTGCACGAAGTAGCTGCCGGGGGGCAGGCGGAAGTTCGCGGTGCCGCCTTCGCGGGTCTCGACCAGCGGCAACTTGCCGTCCTCGCCCGGGGTCGCGGAGAAGACGTGCCAGACGAGGCCGCTCTGGATGACGCCGCCGTCGTCGGTCAGCCGGGCGCTGACCACGAGTTCCGGCTCGCCGAGCGGGTTCTGGAATTCGAGTCCGCCGAGCGGCGGTTCGTCGGCGGGCGCATAGGGCAGGGGCGCGTCGGAGCCGATCCGCGGAACGGCGAGGCCCGGCATGTCGATCGGCGGCAGGGTCTCGCCGCCCGGCGCCGGAAGTCCGGTGCTGCCGAGGAAGCCCGGACCGAGAATGAGCGGCCCCGAGCCGACGCCGGGACCGCCGATCTCGCCCGGACCACCCGGTCCTCCACCTCCGCCGAAGCCACCCGGCCCACCGGGTCCGCCGGACGGGCCGAAAGACTGGGCGGCGGCCGGCGCGAGCGCGAGCCAGAGCGCCGCGACCATGATTCCGGCGGTACGAAGCGGGCGGCCCGGCGCGGCCGGTCGGGCCGGAGCCGCGCGTGACGGGACGGCCCTCGGCGGGCGAAGGAGCGCGGCGGTCGCGGGCTTCGGCGTCATGGCGCGGGCGTCGCAGAATGGAAGCGGGCGGTCATCCTTCCTCTTTCCGTATTATTCGTGTCGAATTCAAGTCCGCGATGTGGCGCGGGCCGGCCGGCCACCTTCGCGAAGGGGCTGGTGCGGCGCCGGTCGGGCGCCCTATATCGGGGCGAGCCTTCCATCCTCCCCTTCCGTCCTCGCGAGTTCCCACGATGCCCGATGCCCTCGACCTGCTGACCACGAGACGCTCGATCTCCGCCCCGTTCCTCGCCGAGCCGGGACCGGACGAGGAGACGCTGCGCACGCTGCTGACCATCGCCTCTCGCGTGCCCGACCACGGCAAGCTCGCGCCCTGGCGCTTCATCCTCTACCGGGGTGCGGCGCGGGCCGAGGCCGGCGAGCGCCTCGCCGCCCTGCTCGCCGCCCGCGACGCCGCGACCGACGAGAAGCGCCTCGCCGAGGAGCGCGGCCGCTTCACCCGGGCACCTCTGGTGATCGGCGTCGTCAGCCGGGCCGCGCCGCACGTCAAGATCCCGGTCTGGGAGCAGGAGCTGTCCGCCGGCGCCGCGGCGATGAACCTCGTCACCGCCGCCCATGCCGCCGGCTTCGCCGCCCAGTGGGTCAGCGAGTGGTGCGCCTACGACGCGGAGGCGGCGACGATACTCGGCCTAAGGGACGGCGAGCGATTCGCCGGCTTCGTCCATGTCGGCACGCCGACGGTGCCGCCGCAGGACCGTCCGCGGCCCGATCTCGCCGACATCGTCAGCGACTGGACGGCGCCCTGATGTTCTACGATCCGCGAGAGGGCCGGCACGGCCTGCCGCACGATCCGTTCTACGCGCTGGTGGCGCCGCGGCCGATCGGCTGGATCTCGACGCTGTCGCCGGCGGGGGTGAGAAATCTCGCCCCCTACAGCTTCTTCAACGCCTTCTCGACCAGCCCGCACATCGTCGGCTTCTCGTCGACGGGCCGCAAGGACACGCTGGCGAACGTCGAGGCGACCGGCGCCTTCGTCTGCAACCTCGCCACCGACGACCTGCGCGATGCGATGAACCGGTCGTCGGCGGTGGTCGGGCCGGAGGTCGACGAGTTCGATCTCGCCGGCCTGTCGGCGGCGCCCGGCCGCAGCGTGCCGGTGCCCCGGGTGGCGGAAAGCCCGGCGGCGCTCGAATGCCGGCACACCGCCACCATCCCGCTCGCGGGTGCCGACGGCGCGCCGGCGCGGGCGTTCCTCGTGCTCGGCGAGGTGGTGGGCATCCATATCGACGACACCGTCCTCACCGAGGGGAGAATCGACGTCGCCCGGATGCGCCCGCTGGCCCGACTCGGCTACCGCGACTATTCCGTGGTCGACGCCGTCTTCGAGATGGCGCGGCCGGGCGAGGGCCCCCGCGGCGGCTGAACGAGGGCTTCGAACGGCTCGACCCGGCAAATTTTGCCGCCTGGACTGCTCCGGTTAACGCCTCGTTAACCATGACGGCAGATGCTACCAACCGTCGGGCGCCGCAACTTCTGCCTGTCATGGGCGGGGGCGGCGGCAGGGAACCGAGGACGCGATCGCGTCGGCATCGCGCGGGGTCGCCCGCGGGAGTGCGCGGAGCCGGAGGGGCGGGGCATGAAGCCGTTGTTCAACGATCTGTTCAAGGCGGACGCGGCGGCGCGCCCGTCGAAGCCGTCGACCTCGATCACCAACCGGATCGACAACGCCTTCGCCGACGTCGGTGCGGCCGACTCGGAAATAGGCTCGCGGATCGCCAATGCCTTCGACGCCGCCAGCGAGACGACCGGAACCTCCTTCGACTACCTGGTGAAAACCGCCCAGCGCGAATCCTCGCTCGACCCGCAGGCGAAGGCCCGGACCTCGACGGCGACCGGGCTGTTCCAGTTCATCGAGAGCACCTGGCTCGAGACGATGAAGCGGTCGGGCGCCGACCTCGGGCTGTCCCAATACGCCGACCAGATCACCGTCGGCGCCGACGGTCGGTATTCCGTCGCTGACCCTGCGATGCGCGAGAAGATCCTGGCACTCCGGACCGATCCGGAAGTCTCGTCGATGATGGCGGGGGCGCTGACGCGGCAGAACGCCCAGCTGCTGACCGACAGGATCGGCCGGGCGCCGACCGACGGCGAACTCTACATCGCCCATTTCCTCGGCGCCGGCGGTGCCTCGAAGCTGATCCAGCTCGCGGAGAAGGCGCCGGACGTCGACGCCGCCAAGGTGTTCCCGGCCCAGGCCAAGGCCAACCGCTCGATCTTCTTCGAGAAGGGTGGCGACGCCCGCAGCGTCTCCGAAGTCTACGACCGCCTCGTCAAGACCCATGATGCGCCGACCGTGACGATGCTCGCGGCGGTGACGCGGCCGGCGCCGGCGGGCACAGAGGCGACCGCCTATGCTACCGAGGCGACGGCTTATGCGGCCGGGGCAAGCGAGACGGCGAACCGGATCGAGAGCGGCTGGCGGGCGGCCGATCCCGATTCCGCCTTCGACGCCCTCTTCCGCGACAAGTCCGCCGCGGACGTGCCGATGGCGACCGCCTTCTGGAAAGGCTATGCCGCGACGCCCGGGCTCTTCGCCGTCGCCATGGCCGAAGACGAGGCCGCCGAGCGCGCGCGGACGCCCGCCGCCGTCGACGCCGC
>Ga0065721_10005947_pt1 | contig 17972 bp, 19 predicted proteins | sample Mesricmetagenome_FD_59108 | JGI IMG/M metagenome (GOLD analysis project Ga0065721, IMG submission 59108) | Mesophilic microbial community from rice straw/compost enrichment Sample: eDNA_1 v2 (version 2) | ecosystem: Engineered > Solid waste > Grass > Composting > Bioreactor | place: USA: Davis... | reverse complement strand
GGGTCAGGCGGTAGCCGGTCTGCGAGCGGGTAAAGAGCGGCTCGCCGACCTGCGTTTCGAGCGCGGTGACGCGCCGCCCGAGCGTTGCGGCGCTGAGGTGGGTCGTTGCCGTCGCGGCGCTGAGGCCCCCCAGGCGCGCCACGGAGAGGAAAAGCCTCAGGTCATCCCAGCTGATATCCATCTTTCATTTCTGCAATGCTCATTGCGTTCTTGTCTGTAGATCGAAACCCCGTCTTACCGCAAGTATGGTCCGCGTCGGCAGGAACGACCCGCCGACAGTCAAGCCAGACCGCCACGAATGAAAAGCAGCCTCCTGCCCCGGGCGCGGTCCGGCTTCATGTTCGAGGAGACTTGAAATGTTGGGTGTACTTGCCCGCCGGCTCATGGCCTGGCGCCAGGAACGCATTGCCATCCGCAAGCTCGAGCTCATGGACGACCACATCCTCACGGACATGGGCACGAGCCGCGAGAACATCCGCGAGTTCGTACGCGGCTTCTCCTGCAACTGAGGCGGACCGCAAGGAGAACGACGATGACCGCGAAGACGTTCATGGCGCTCTGGAACGGCCACACGGTGCCGCGCATCGGCATCGGCACCTGGGCGGCGGGCGGCGGCGTCATCTGGGACGGCGCGACGCAGCCGACCGTCTATGGCGAGGTCGACGACAAACACTCCAGGCAGGCCATCGCGCTCGCCTACGAGATGGGCTGCCGGGTCTTCGACACGGCAGCCGCCTATGGGGCGGGCAACGCCGAAATCCTCCTGGGAGAAGCACTCGCCGGCAAGGATGACGCGGTCATCGTCTCCAAGTGCGGCTATCACGGCGATCCGGCGACGCGACGCATCGCACCCGAGGACGCCTCGCCTGCAGGCATCCGCCACTCGGTCGAGCAGTCGCGCCGGCGCCTCCGGCGCGACCGCATCGACTTGATGCTCCTCCACATCAACGAATATCCGATCGACAAGGCCGGCGCCGTGTTCGACACGTTCGGGCACCTGCGCAACGAGGGCAGGATCGGCGCCTTCGGCTGGTCGACCGACCATCCCGAGCGCCTTTCCGCCTTCGCCGGACGGAAAGGGTTCGTCGCCGTCGAGAACGACTACAACCTCTTCGAGCGCGCCGAGGAGGTGATGGCGATCGCCGAGAGCAACGGACTCGTCTCGCTGAGCCGCCTGCCGCTCGCCATGGGGCTGCTCACCGGCAAGTACAGTTCCGGCCGCAGGGTCGGCGCCAACGACGTGCGGGCGAGCGACCAGCCGTGGATGAAGTTCTTCAAGGACGGGGCTGCCAATCCCGAGTTCACCAGGCGCCTCGAAGCGGTGCGCGAGCTCCTGACCGTTGGGGGGCGCACGCTCGCTCAGGGCGCGCTCGGCTGGATCCTCGCCCGCTCGCCCGCCGCGCTGCCGGTACCCGGCTTCACACGACCCGAGCAGGTCCGCGACAATCTCGGCGCGCTCGAGAAAGGTCCGCTGCCCGCCGCCGTCATGGCCGAGATCGATGCCGTGCTGATGCCGGCATCGGCTCAAGCCCAAGGAGAGAGAAGATGACTACACCAAAACGCCCGCTCGGACGCTCCGGGCTTTCCGCCGCCCCCGTCGGCCTCGGTTGCTGGGCGATTGGCGGCCCGTTCATCATGGACGGCCGCCAGGACGGCTGGGGCGAAGTCGACGACGAGCAGTCGATCCGCTCCATTCATCTGGCGCTCGATCTCGGCGCCAATCTCATCGACACCGCCGACGCCTATGGCACGGGCCACAGCGAGGAGGTGATCGGCCGGGCGCTCGCCGGCCGACGGGGCGACGCGATCGTCGCCACCAAGTTCGGCTTCACCCACGACCGGTCGACGCGCACGCTGACCGGCATCGATGTCGGTCCGGAGCATATCCGGACCGCCTGCGCGGCCTCGCTCCAGCGCCTCGCCACCGACCACATCGATCTCTACCAAATCCATCCCGGCGAGCTCGACGACGATGCCGCCGAGAGGGCAGCCGAGGCGCTGGAGAAGCTGGCCGAGAGCGGCGCCATCCGCTTCTGGGGCTGGAGCACCGACAATGCCGCCGCCGCGCGGCGGATGCTGAAGTATCCGCACTTCGTCGCGGTGCAGCAGGAACTGAGCGTGCTGTGCGACGGCCCACAGATGCTGGAGCTCTGCGAGGCCGAGAACCTTGCGAGCCTCAACCGCGCTCCGCTCGCCATGGGCATGCTTTCGGGCAAGTTCACGGCGCAAAGCCGGCTGCCCACTTCCGACGTGCGCGGTGCGGGGCATGCATGGGTGCGCAATTTCGAGAACGGCAGGCCAAAGCCCGAAGTGCTGGCGCAGATCGATGCCCTGCGCGAACTCCTCACCAGCGGCGGGCGCACGCTTGCCCAGGGCGCGCTCGGCTGGATTCTCGCCCGCTCGCCCGCGACACTGCCGATACCCGGCTTCAAGAGCGAGGCGCAGGTGCGCGACAATCTCGGCGCCCTGGAAAAGGGCCCGCTGCCGGCCGCCGTCATGGCCGAGATCGACGCCGTTCTTTCCAGACCCGTCGAAGCCGCGTGAGGCGAGGAGGGAGACACGCCATGCAGACCACGACTTTCGGATCCCTCGGCCGCGTCAGCCGACTGACGCTCGGCGGCGGCGGCATCGGGCAGGTGTGGGGCGACGTCTCGCGCGCGGAGGCGATCGCCACCATACGCCTCGCGGCGGACGAGGGCATCGACCTCATCGATGCCGCGCCCGGCTACAAGGTATGCGAGGAGCTGATCGGCGAAGCCTTCGGCGGCAAGCTGCCGGCGGGGGTGCGCGTCACCACCAAGTGCGGCGTCGTCGGCGCGCCGCCGGCCGAGGTCTACGGGAAGCTGCGCGCGTCGCTCGAAAAGAGCCTCAAGGACATGCGGCTCGAGCGGGTCGACCTCATGTTCCTTCACAACGAGATCGCCCCCGACGACTTCGTCTATCCGGAAGGCAACGAGAGGCGGGACACGTTCGCCAGCACCTGGTCGCTTTACCGTGAGGCCATCATCCCCGCCTTCGAGCGGCTGGTCTCGGAAGGCTTCATCGGCGCCTGGGGCATCACCGGCGTCAGCGTGCCCGAGGCGATCGTCCGGGCGCTCGGGCAGGCGCCGAAGCCCGCGGCGGTGCAGGCGGTCGCCAACCTCCTCGACAGCCCAGGCGGGCTCATGCGGCGCGGCATGCTGCCGACGCAGCGCTCGCGCGAGATCATCGCCACCGCCGTCGAGAACGGGGTCGCCGTCATGGGCATCCGCGCCGTGCAGGCCGGCGCCCTGACCGACCGGTTCGACCGGCCGGTGGAGGCGGACAATCCGGACCTGCCCGATTTCGAACGGGCCGCTCCTTTCCGCGAGCTCTGCCGCAAGTGGGGCGAATCACCCGCGCTGGTTGCGCACCGCTATGCACTGGCGATGGAAGGCGTCGACACGGTGGTGCTGGGGGTCAAGAACACGGCCGAGCTGCGCGAGGCGCTCGCGGCCGAGGCGGCGGGACCTCTGGAAAGCGAGAGGATCGAGACCATCGACGCCCTCGGATTGCGCGGCTGACGCGCGTTTTTGCGGCATTTCCCGCCGCTGTGGCAATAATCCCACGCTTGATCCCGAATTAAGCCGCCCGGCCAGCAACAGGCCGGGCGGCCCTTCGTTATTCGCCAACAAATACTTAAGTTTTGTCGGCAGTTGGGTTATGTCTGCCACATTGGGAGGCATCGGCATGGAACGGCGCAGGGCGTGGCGGATACCCGAATAGCGGCAGGGCCGTCGCAGGCATCGGCGCGTTCGCATGCGCAGAACGACACCTTCGTCGTTTCGCTCGAAGGCGACTGGCGTGCCGGCAATGCCAGGAAGCTTCAATCCGAGCTCGACAAAGCGTTGAGCGACCGGTCCGGCCGCGGCGTGCGTTTCGACCTTTCCGCCGTCCGCGAGCTCGACACGGTCGGCGCCTGGCTCCTCGTCAAGGCGGCCCAGGAGATCGAGGCGGGAGGGCGGCCGGCCGAATTCGCGGCGGCAAGCGAGCCGCACGCCCGGCTCATCGCCCAGCTCGGGGCGACCCCCGGCCGGCAGGCGCCGAGCCCGAAACGCACGCCTGCCTACCTCGTGCCCTTCGAGGCGCTGGGGCGCACCGTCGTCAACACCTGGACCGACCTCGTCGACAGCCAGGCGATGCAAGGACGCATCCTTTCCGCCTTCGGCTCGGTGCTGATGCTGCGCGGGCGCCTGCGACCGCCGGCCTTCGTCAACCAGTTCGACCTCATCGTGCTGCGCGCCGTGCCGATCATCGTCCTGATCTCGGTCGTCGTCGGCGCCATCATCACCCAGCAGTCGATCCTGCAACTGCGCAATTTCGGCGCGCAGATCTTCGTGGTCGACCTCGGCGCCATCCTCATGTTCCGCGAAGTGGGGCTCCTTCTCGCCGCGATCATGATCGCCGGCCGTTCGGGCTCGGCCATCACCGCCGAGCTCGGCTCGATGCGCATGCGCGAGGAGATCGATGCCCTCAACGTCATGGGCGTCGATCCCTACCAGGCGCTGGTGCTGCCGCGCATGCTCTCGCTCGTCTTCGGGCTGCCGCTCCTCACCTTCATCGGTTCGCTCGCCGGGCTCGTCGGAACCGCGCTCGTTGCGCGATACTATGGCGACATACCGTTCGACGTCTTCCTCGACCGGCTACAGAACGCCTTGAACCTGCAGACGCTGATGGTCGGCATGGTCAAGGCGCCGGTCATGGGTTTCATCATCGGCCTCATCGCCGTCAACGAGGGCTTCAAGGTCGAGGGGAGCGCGGAATCGCTCGGCCGCCATACCACCGCTTCCGTGGTCAAGGCGATCTTCATGGTCATCGTCGCCGATGGCCTTTTTGCCGTGTTCTTCGCCGCGATCGGGTTCTGAACATGAGCGAGGTCGCCACCGCAAAGCCGCAGGCTGTAAACGGGACGCCGGTCATCGAGACCGAAAAGCTCGTCGTCGGGTTCGGCGACCGCATCATCATCGACGGGCTCGATCTCAGCGTCCGGCGCGGCGAGGTACTGGGGGTCATCGGGCCTTCGGGCTCGGGCAAGTCGGTGACGCTGCGCGCCATCATCGGGCTCCTGCCGCACCGCTCGGGAACGGTCAAGGTCCTCGGGCGCGACTACCAGAACCTCGGCCGCCGGGAGCGGCTCGAAACCGAGCGGCGCTGGGGCGTGCTCTTCCAGCAGGGCGCGCTCTTTTCCTCGCTGACGGTACTGGAGAACGTCGAATTCCCGATGCGCGAGCACCTCTCCCTGCCGCCCAGGCTGCGCCGCGAGATCGCGCGCCTGAAGATCGAGCTCGTCGGCCTCGGGCCGGAATCGCACAATCTCTATCCTTCCGAACTGTCCGGGGGCATGATCAAGCGCGCCGCGCTGGCGCGCGCCCTGGCGCTCGATCCGGAAATCCTCTTTCTCGACGAGCCGACCGCCGGGCTCGACCCGATCGGGGCGGCCAAGTTCGACGAGCTGATCCTGACGCTGCGCGATGCGCTGGGGCTCACGGTCTACATGGTCACCCACGATCTCGACAGCCTCGCGGCGGTCACCGACCGCATCGCGGCGCTCGGCAAGGGCAAGCTGTTGATGGTCGGCACACTTTCCGACATGCTCGGGGCCGACGACCCCTGGCTCAAGGAATATTTCGGCGGCCCGCGCGCGCGGCACCTGATGAGGGCTCACAGCTGATGGAAAACAAGGCCAACTACGCACTGGTCGGCGCCTTCGCCACCCTGGTCGTCGCCGGGCTCCTCGCCTTCGTCTACTGGTTCTCCAACGAGCAGGGGAATGTGGCGCGCACGCCCTACAACGTCGTCTTCACCGGCGCGGTGACAGGGCTGGCGGCCGGCACGGACGTGCTCTTCAACGGTCTGCGCGTCGGCACGGTCACCCATGTGGGCATCGACCCGGACGATCCCAACCGCGTCATCGCGCGCATCGACGTGGCCGCCGACGCGCCGGTGATGAGCGATACGCGCGCGCTCCTCGAAATTCAGGGGCTGACCGGCGCCGCCCACATCCAGCTCCTCGGCGGCACGGCGCAGGCCGGCCGGCTGCAGCCGGCGCCGGGTCAGGATGTGGCGACCCTGACCGGCGAGCCCTCGGACTTCCAGGCGATCATGGAAGGGGCGCGCGACATCGTCGCCAGCGCCGATTCCGCCTTCCAGCGCCTCGACCGGTTCCTCGGCGACAACGAGGAGCGCATGTCCTCGACCATGGCCAACATCGAATCGCTCTCGTCCTCGCTGGCCAATTTCGCGGGCGGTGCGGGCGAGGATTCCGATGTCGCCGCGATCATGAGCGGCATTCGCGAGACGGTCGATTCGGCCAACGCCACGGTGACGCGCCTCGAGGGGTTCGTGACCGACAACGAGCCGCGCCTCTCCGCAACGCTCGCCAATATCGAGACCTTCTCGGGCGCGCTGGCGCAAAACGCCGACGGCGTGCAGCGCTTCCTCGGCTCGATCTCCGACACCAGCGACCAGATCGGCCCCTTGGCCGAAGAGATGCGCGCGCTGACCCAGGAGACCCGCAATCTCCTCGCCGCCATCCCCTCCGAGCAGGTGGCGCGGGCGATCAACGACACGGTGACCTTCACCGACGCGTTGGCGCGCAACAGCAACCACATCGATCAGTTCTTCACCGACGCCACGAGCCTTGCCTCCAACCTTTCGGGCGTGTCGCAGGGCCTCGAATCGACGCTGCAGATGATCGATGAGGCATCAGAGGCGATCGACCCGCAGGTATTGGCCCGCGCCATGGAGAACGTCGACAAGTTCTCGGCCGCGCTCGGCGACAATGCCGAGGGGGTCGACGAGATCATCACCAATACCCAGACCCTCACCCAGTCGCTGGGGCAGGCGGCCGAACGCATCGACGCGATCGTTGCGCGCATCGATTCCATGGTCGATACCGAAGGCGGCGACACGCTCTTTACCGAGATCGCCAACGCGGCGCGGTCCGTGCGCGAGCTCGCCGACCAGCTCAACGTGCGCACCGCCGACATCGCCTCGGGCCTTTCGACCTTCAGCAACCGGGGCCTTGCCGAATACGCAACGCTCGCGGCCGAGGCGCGGCGCACGCTCGAGCGGCTCGACCGGGTGATCTCCAACATCGAGCGCAACCCGCAGGTGTTCATCTTCGGCGGGCAGACGGTCCGGGACTTCCAGAGGTAGCGTTATGACGGAAAAGACAAAGACGGGCCTTGCTCGCAGGGCTTTCCTCGGCGGCGCGGCGGCGGGCATGAGCCTGCTGCTCGCCGGCTGCTTCGGGGCGCGCCCGCTCACCACCTACGACTTGACGACCGCAAGCGCTGCAAGCTCGGTGCGCCGGCGCAGCAACCGCACGGTGGTGGTGGTCGAGCCGGAGGCGGTGCAGACCTACGACAGCGAGCGCATGGTGGTGCGCGATGTCGGGGGGGTGCTCAGCTACCTGCCGGATGCCCAATGGTCGGACCGGCTGCCGAGCCTCATCCAGACCCGCATGGTGCAATCCTTCGAGGATGCGGGCGTGCCCAATGTCGGGCGGCCTTCCGACCAGCTTCTCGTCGACGTGGTGCTGGCGACGGACGTGCGCGCCTTCGACGTCGACGTCGCGCAGGGTCAGCAGGCGGTGGTGACGCTCGCCGCGCGGCTGATCGACGACGTCGAACGGCGCGTGATCGCCACGCGCACCTTCACGGCGAGCGTGCCGATCGCCAAGCTCGACGGCGTCAACGCGGCGCAGTCGTTCGACCTCGCTCTCAATGAGGTGGTGCGCCAGATCATCGCCTGGACCGCTGCCAACGCCTGACGGCAGGCGCCAGATTGGTTCAGTATTTGGCGGTGGCGTCGCTTGCCGGGAAGGTTTCGTCCACCGCCTCGTCCTGCTCGTCCCAGTCTTCGGGCTTGTCGGCGACCGATTCCTTGCCGGCATTGCGCACCTGCACCGGCGACTCCTTAGGCCCCGGCTTCTTGCCATCCTTCAATGCCGCGGCATGTTCGGTCTTTGCGTGTTCGGTTTTCTTGGCAACCTTGGTCATGGCGACCTCCGTTCCTCATCTCTTGGATGAGAGAACTCGTGAGCGGGCGGGGCAGTTGCAAGGGCGCCTTGGAGTCCGTCCCCGATTTCTGCTAGAGAGCGGCCATGACCGAGACGCCGCACACACCCAAGAAGCTGTTCATCAAGACCTACGGGTGCCAGATGAACGTCTACGACAGCGACCGCATGGCGGACGCGCTGGCGCCGCACGGCTATGAGCCGACCGCCGACATCGCGCAAGCGGACCTCGTGGTGCTCAACACTTGCCATATCCGCGAGAAGGCCTCGGAAAAGGTCTTCTCCGAGCTCGGGCGCCTCAAGGAAGTGCGCGATGCTCGCCGCGCGGCGGGGGCCGACATGAAGATCGGCGTGGCCGGGTGCGTGGCGCAGGCCGAGGGCGAGGAGATCATCCGCCGCTCGCCGGTCGTCGATCTTGTCTTCGGGCCGCAGGCCTATCACCGCCTGCCGGACCTCCTCGTCAAATCCGAGCAGGGCCAGGTGGTCGACACCGAGTTTCCGCAAGAGGACAAGTTCGAGCACCTGCCGGCGGCCAAGAAGGAGGTCACCATCAAGCGGGGCCTCACCGCGTTCCTCACCGTCCAGGAAGGGTGCGACAAGTTCTGCTCGTTCTGCGTGGTGCCCTATACCCGCGGGGCCGAGGTCTCGCGACCGGTCAAGCAGGTGCTGGCGGAAGCGCGCGGCCTCGTCGAGGCGGGCGTCAAGGAGATCACGCTCCTCGGCCAGAACGTCAACGCCTATCACGGGCTCGACGAGACGGGCCGCACGGTCGGGCTCGGCGAGCTCGCCTTCCTCCTTGCCGAAATCGAGGGGCTGGAGCGCCTGCGCTACACCACCAGCCACCCGCGCGACATGGACGACGCGCTGATCGCCGCCCACCGCGATCTGCCGCTGCTGATGCCGTACCTCCACCTGCCGGTGCAATCGGGGTCGAACCGTATCCTCAGGGCCATGAACCGGCGGCATACGGCGGGCGAATACCTCGCGCTCATCGAGCGCATCAAGGCGGCGCGACCGGACATGGCGCTCTCGGGCGATTTCATCGTCGGCTTTCCCGGCGAGACGGAAGAGGATTTCGAGGCGACGCTCGCGATCATCCGGGATGTCGGCTACGCCTCGGCCTTCTCGTTCAAGTATTCGATCCGCCCCGGCACGCCGGGCGCCGACATGGACGAGCAGGTCGCCGAGGAGGTCAAGACCGAACGGCTCTACCGCCTGCAGGAGCTGGTCAACGCGCAGACCGCCGCCTTCCACCAGTCCTGCGTCGGCAAGACGCTGCCGGTGCTGGTCGAACGGCGCGGGCGCAATGCCGGCCAGGTCGGCGGACGCTCGCCCTATCTCCAGGCCGTGCATCTGGAGGGCAGCGCCGACCTCATCGGCGCGATCCATCAGGTGGAGATCGTCGGAACGAGCACCAATTCCCTGGAGGGGCGGCTGAAGGTGGCGGCGGCCGCCTGAACGCCGTTGCACCACGCGTTGCCTGATTGGCGCAATAATCCTTGTCGGTCGACCGGTTCGTCACAATATTGCTACAGACATGCAACGCAAATCTGCTAGCGTTGTTGAGACTCGCGTGGCGTGAACCCGCGTCCCGTGGATACGTCATGGAGCGCATCAAGCTTGAGCAGGCATTTGGCACCGACCGCCGACAACGCACTCGCATCCCATCTCGAACTCGCTTTTGAAGACAACCGTCTGGTCGCCCAGCTCTACGGCGATTTCGACCAGAACCTGGCGCTGATCGAACAGCGCCTCAAGGTCTCGGCCACCCCCCGCGGCAACCACGTCATGATCAAGGGCCCCGCCTCGGCGGTGGACCAGGCGCGGCGCGTGCTCGAATCGCTCTATGCGATGCTGGAGGAAGGCCGCTCGATCGAGGTTTCCGATGTCGACGGCGTCATCCGCATGATCGAGACCGAGGACAGCCAGCTGACCCTGCCGACGCTCGAGCGCAAGGGCAAGGTCAGGATGGCGCAGATCGCAACGCGCAAGGCGACGATCGTCGCGCGCACTCCCGCTCAGGATGCCTATATCCGCGCCATGGACCGGTCCGAGCTCATCTTCGGCATCGGGCCGGCCGGCACCGGCAAGACGTATCTGGCCGTCGCGCACGCCGCTTCGCTCCTCGAGCGCGGCGACATCAACCGCATCATCCTCTCGCGTCCGGCCGTCGAAGCCGGCGAGCGCCTCGGGTTCCTGCCGGGCGACATGAAGGAGAAGGTCGATCCCTACCTGCGCCCGCTCTACGACGCGCTCTACGACATGATGAAGCCCGAGCATGTCGAGCGCTGCATCGCCTCGGGCATCATCGAGGTCGCGCCGCTGGCCTTCATGCGCGGGCGCACCCTCGCCAATGCCGTCGTCATCCTCGACGAGGCGCAGAACACCACGTCCATGCAGATGAAGATGTTCCTGACGCGCCTCGGTGAAAACTCCAAGATGATCGTCACTGGCGATCCCACCCAGGTCGACCTGCCGCGGGGCGAGAAATCCGGGCTCGTCGAGGCCACGCGCCTGCTCGAAGGCATCGAGGGCATCCACATGGCGCGGTTCTCCGACAAGGACGTGGTGCGCCACGCGCTCGTCGGGCGGATCGTGCGGGCCTACGAGGCCGACGCCGAAACGCGCCTTGCCGCCGTGCAGAAGGCCGAGGGGACTGGCAACTGAGCGCCGAATTCCCCCTCGACATCGACGTCATCCGCAACGACGANGCCTGGCCCGAGGGGCTGGAGGCGCTTGCCGAACGCGCGGTGACGGAGGCNCTNGCGCAAAGCGGGGCANAGCTTTCCGGNCCCGCCGAGCTCTCGATCGTCCTCACCGACGATGCCGAGCAGCGCGAGCTCAACAGGCAGTGGCGGGACAAGGACTCCTCGACCAACGTCCTCTCCTTCCCGCAGATCGAGCCCTTCGGGCGCGTCGAGGGACTTCTCGGCGACATCACGCTCGCCCGCGAGACCGTCGCGAGGGAAGCCGAGGAGCTCGGCAAATCGCTCGACCATCATTTCACCCACCTCGTCGTGCATGGATTCCTGCATATTCTGGGTTATGATCACATTGAGGAGACCGAGGCCCTTCAAATGGAGGGACTGGAAACCCAGATATTGGCGAGGCTCGGGGTAGACGACCCTTATGCGGATTGATGCCGCTTGCGCCTTGCGTGCGTTGGCCCCAACATTGGGCCATACCTACATATGAGGACAGATGGCCGTCCGATGGGCGGCACGACATGATGACCGATAACGACATAGCCGGGACGCCGCGCGCGTCCGACACCCCATCCGAACCTCCCTCTAGCACCGCCTCCACGGTTTCGTGGGGGCAGAAGATCCTGCACCGGATCAAGGCGGTCTGGGCCATGCGCACGGCATCGCTGCGCGATGACCTGGAGGTGGCGCTCGACACGCAGGCGACCGGTGAGACCGCCGACTTTTCCGAAAGCGAGCGGGTGATCCTCAAGAACGTCCTCAAGCTGCGGCAGGTGACCGTCGAGGACGTCATGGTCGAACGTTCCGACATCGAGGCGATCGAGATCGATTCGACGCTCGGGGCGCTCGTCGCCAAGTTCCGCGAGGTCGGCCATTCGCGCCTGCCGGTCTATGAGGAGAACCTCGATCACATCCTCGGCTTCATCCACGTCAAGGACGCGCTCGAGCGCATCACCGAGAAGGTGACGGACCCGGCCAAGGACATTCCGGTCAAGCTCACCTCTCCGGCGCTGCGGCAAAAGCTCAACAAGCTCGGCATCATGCGCACGGCCATGTTCGTGCCGACTTCGATGCCGGTGGGAGACCTGTTGCAGCAGATGCGCGCCAGCCGCGTGCACATGGCCATCGTCGTGGACGAATATGGCGGCACCGACGGCCTGGTGACGATCGAGGACCTGCTCGAGACCGTCGTCGGCGAGATCGAGGACGAGCACGACGAACTCGCCGTCTCGCTCATCCGCAAGGTCGGCCCCGACACCTATATCGCCGACGCGCGCGCCGAGCTCGAGGATGTCGCGGCCCTGCTCGGACCGGACTTCGATCCGGGCGAATATGCCGACGACGTCGATACGCTGGGTGGTCTCGTCTTCGACCTTGCCGGGCACGTGCCGGCGCGCGGCGAGGTGGTGACGCGGCTGGCGCATTTCGATTTCGAGATCCTCGCCTCCGACACCCGCCGCATCAAGCGCATCCGCATCCGCCGCAAGAAGCCCGAGCAGGCCGAAGTGCTGGCGATCACCGACCAGCGCAGCAACGACGAGAGAGCCGCAGCTGCCGAATAAGCGCCGTTTGGGGGAGGGCACGATGGCGGTTCACCGGCTGGATTCGACTGTCTGGCACAATGTCCTCGGCAGCGTGCCGGCCGCGCTCAGCGTCGACGATGGGGACACCGTCATCACGCAGACGCTCGACGCGGGCGGCACCGACAAGGACGGGATCAGGCGCTGGCATGGCCCCAATCCGATGAACGGTCCCATCCACATCGAGGGTGCCGAGCCCGGCGACGCGCTTTGCGTCGACATCGTGCGCATGACGCCCATCCGCGACACCGGCTGGACCGGCTCGGTTGTCGCGGCCAACGTCGTCGAGCCCGAGCGGGTGCGCGGGTTGCCGCCGCGCGAGACGACCAACTGGCTGATCGATCGCGAAGCAGGAACGGTCAGGCTCGAAGCGCCGCCCGAAGGGCTCGAGCACCTCGTGCTGCCGCTCGCTCCCATGATCGGGTGCTTCGGCGTCGCTCCGAGGCTCGGCCAGGCGTTCTCGACCGCGACCAGCGCCGAGAACGGCGGCAACATGGACTATCGCGGCTTCGGTCCGGGGTGCCGCGTGTGGTTCCCGGTCTTCATGCCGGGCGCCCTGCTCTTCCTCGGCGACTGCCACGCAGTGCAGGGCGACGGCGAAATCGTCGGCACGGGCGTCGAGACCTGCTTCGAGGTGGAAGTGCGCCTCAGTGTCGCCAAGGGCCGGACAATCGCCTGGCCGCGCGGCGAGACGCAGGACGCGATCTTCACTGCCGGCAACGCCCGTCCCCTGGACCAGGCCCTGCAGCATGCAACGAGCGAGATGCTCTCCTGGCTGACGGCCGAATACGGCCTCAGCATCACGGCGGCAAGCCACCTGATGGGGCAGGTGGTGCGCTACGAAGTCGGCAATGTCTACGACCCGGCCTATACGATGATCTGCAAGATCGAGAAGCGCTGGCTGCCGGAACGGCGCGGCAAATAAAAGCCCGGGAGGCCCGGGCTTCCAGATTCACGTCCTGCGGATGGCGTCAGACCTGCTCGACATGCTCGACGCCGGGTACGAAGTGGCGCAGGAGGTTCTCGATGCCGCTCTTTAAAGTCGCGGTGGACGACGGGCAGCCGGAGCACGCACCCTGCATGTGGAGGAACACGGTGCCTTCCTTGTAGCCCTTGAAGGTGATGTCGCCGCCGTCCATGGCGACGGCCGGGCGCACGCGGGTCGAGAGCAGCTCCTTGATCACCTCGACGGTCTCGGAATCCTCCTCGTCGAAGAACTCCTCGGTTTGCGCGGCAAGCTCGGCCGCGCTCGGGCCGCCCTCGCCGATCACCGGCTTGCCGGAGAGGAAATGGTCCATGATGACGCCGAGGATCGACGGCTTGATATGGGCCCAGTTGGTGTCGTCCTTGGTCACCGAGATGAAGTCGGAGCCGAGGAAGACGCCGGTGACGCCGGTGACCTCGAAGAGCGAGGCGGCGAGCGGGGAGACCGTCGCCGCTTCGGGCGTGCGGAAATCGCGCGGTTCACCGGGCAGCACGTCGCGACCGGGCAGGAACTTCAGGGTTGCCGGATTGGGCGTGGCTTCGGTCTGGATGAACATCGAAAGTCCTCGACGGATCGGGAATGGCTTTAGAACGCTTCTAAAATAGGGACGCGCTCGCGTTCGCGCAAGGTAATTCGTGCCCGTCCGCCTGTCCATGACCGAGCCCTGAGCGACGAAGCGCCGCGCTGACGCGCCCGCCCGCGCCGGCTAGAAACGCTTCATGATCCAGATCTTCCGCATCGTCGCCTTTATCGAGGGCGTCACCACCCTGGCGCTCTTCCTCGTCGCCATGCCGATGAAATACATCTTCGGCATGCCGTTCCTCACCTCGCCGGTCGGGGCGATCCACGGGATAGCATTCCTTGCCTATATCGGGGCGATGTGGGTATGCCTGCGCGACTATGCGTTCAGCGCCAAGGACTGGGCGCGCACGACGATTGCAGCATTCTTCCCGTTCGGCACGTTCCTCAACGACCCGTTCCTCAAGCGCAAGCAGGCCGAAGCGGAAGCGGGCTGAAGCCTGAGCGCCTTCAACAAATCGCGATGATCTCCTCGTCGCTCATGTGGCCCGGCACGATGGTCAGCGGGATCGGCATGGCGTTGGAGCGCGCGGCGAAGTGCGTGACGAGCGGGCCCGGCCCGTCGCTCGAGGTCGAGGCGGCGAGCACCAGGATGGCGATGTCGCGGTCGCGCGAGATCACCTCCTCGATCTGCTCGGGCCCGCGACCCTCGCGGATGACCGATTCGACCTTGACGTCGCCGATATCGCGGATGCGCTTCAGGCGCATGTCGAGCAGGCGCTCGGCCTCCTCGATCGCCTCGGCGCGCAGCACCTCCTCGACGCCGAGGCCGTGGAACTCGGGCGGCTCGATGACGCTCATCAGCACCACCGTGCCGCCCGTGCGGTGCACGCGCCAGGCCGCGAAGGTGAGGGCCCGGTCGCACTCCTCGGTCTCGTCGATCACGACGAGGAACTTGCGCTTGTATTCGGTCTGGGAAACCACGAATGCCTCCCCTGTTTTGGGGTCATGCTGCCACTCGCAAGGGCGGGCGACAAGCGCTGGAGCGCTTCCGGCAAAAGTGGAGACCACTTTTGCGGTTCGGAGAACGCGACATCAAAGCTCTAGCCGAGAAAGCCCACGATACGGCGCACATCCTTCATCGTCGCCTGCGCGATCGGGCGGGCGCGCTCGGCCCCGTCGGCGAGAATGCCGTCGATGGTGGCGGGATCGGCAAGGAGCCGGCGCATCTCATCCGCCATCGGAGCGAGGACGGCGACCGCCAGGTCGGCCAGTGCCGGCTTGAAGACGCCCCAGCCCTTGCCGCCATATTCGGCCAGAACCCCCGCCTTCGTCCTGTCGGCGAGGGCGGCATAGATGCCGACGAGGTTGTCGGCCTCGGCGCGGCCCTTGAGGCCTTCGATCTCGGAAGGCAGCGGCTCGGGATCGGTCGTTGCCCGCTTGATCTTCTTGGAAATGGCATCGGCATCGTCGAGGAGCGAGATGCGCGACTGGTCGGACGGGTCCGACTTGCTCATTTTCTTGCTGCCGTCGCGTAGGCTCATGATGCGGGTTGCGGGCCCGGCGATCAGCGGCTCGGTCAACGGGAAGAACTCGGGCTCGAGGCCCTCCGCCTTGATGGAGGCCGCATAATCGTTGTTGAACTTGGCGGCGATGTCGCGCGTGAGTTCAAGGTGCTGCTTCTGGTCGTCGCCGACAGGCACGTGCGTCGCCTTGTAGACGAGGATGTCGGCAGCCATCAGCGAGGGATAGGCGAGGAGCCCGAGCGAGACGTTCTCGGAATTCTTGCCGGCCTTGTCCTTGAACTGGGTCATCCGGTTCATCCAGCCGATGCGCGCCACGCAGTTGAAGACCCAGGCGAGCTCGGCGTGCTGGGAGACACGGCTCTGGTTGAAGATGATCGAGCGCTTTGGATCGATGCCGGCGGCGAGATACGCGGCTGTCAGCTCGCGGGTGGCGCGGCGCAGCTCCTCGGGCTCCTGCCAGACGGTGATCGCATGCATGTCGACTACGCAGTAGATGCACTCGTGCGTGTCCTGCAGCGGCACGAAGCGACGGATGGCGCCGAGATAGTTGCCGAGATGCAGGTCGCCCGAGGGCTGAATGCCCGAAAAGATGCGATTGGTGAAAGCCATGAGAATTCCGCTGGAGCCACAAGAGAAATTGTGCGGGTCCCGCGCAACTAGCATCGCGCGGGGCCGTCCGGCAAGCCGGGAAGCCTCATCTACCCCGCCGCAGGCGGCGCAGCAGCAACCCCAGAGGCTGTACGCGGGTGACGTGGACGAGGGTGAAGTAGACGACGAGACCGAAGGCGACGAGGACGCCGAGGGCGGCGACCTGGCGCAGCATGGGCGCGCCGGCAGCAAAGATCCCCTCAGCCCGCCATCCGAGGATCGCGAGCGCCGCGGCCATGACGAAGCTGATGGCGATGATGCCGGCGTGGCGAGCCCATTCGGCGCCGGTCAATGCAAAATGTCCGCGCCGGCCGAGGAAGGCGGCGAGCAGCACGGCATTGGCCCAGGCGGAGGCGGAGGTCGCCGCGGCGATGCCGACATGCTGGAAAGTCGGGAAGAGCGCAAGCGACAGGCCGATATTGATCGCCGCCGAGATCGCGGCGAACACCGTCGGGGTGCGCGTGTCCTGCCGGGCGAAGAACCCCGGCTGCAGCACGCGGATGAGGACGAAAGCGGGCAGGCCGACGGCGAAGGCGACGAGGGCGTTGGCGGTCTCGATGGTCGAGACGGCGCCGAACTCGCCGCGCTCGAAGAGGACGCGAACGATCGGCACCGACAGGGCGGCAAGGGCAGTCGCGGCAGGCATCGAGAGCAGCATGGAGATCAGCAGCGACTGCGCCTGCGTGTCGCGCGCCTGGCTCTCGCGTCCACCCGCCAGGTGTCGGGCGAGCTCGGGCAGGAGCACCGTGCCGATGGCGATCCCGATGATGCCGAGCGGCAGCTGGTAGAGCCGGTCGGCATAGTAGAGGTAGGACATGGCGCTCGTCGAATTCGAGGCGATGATGGTGCCGATGAAGATGTTGATCTGGGTGATGCCGCCGGTCAGCACCGCCGGCACCGCCAGCATCCAGAAGCGGCGCACCTCAGGGTCGAAACGCGGGAGCGTGAAGCGCGGCACCATGCCGGTGCGCTTCAAGGCCCACCAGACCGTCAGCAGCTGCGCCACGCCTCCGACGATGGTGGCCACCGCCATCCACACCGCCGCTGCCGGCAGGTCCTCGACGGCCAGCAGGAAGAGCGGCACGAGCGCGGCGATATTGGCGATGTTGAGGATGACCGGGGCAAAGGCGGCGGCAAAGAACCGCCCGAGGCTGTTGAGGATCGCCGCATAGGCGGCCATCAGCGACATGAAGGCGAGGTAGGGGAAAAGGATGCGGGTCAGGAGGACCGTCAGCTCGTACTTTTCCGGGTCGCCGACGAACCCGGGGACGAACGGCACCAGCACCCACGGCATGAAGATCTCGGCCAGGATCGTGATGACGACCAGCACCGCCACGAGCCAGGCCATGATGCGCGCGGCGAACGCGCGCGCCTCCTCGCGCCCCTGCGCTTCCAGCGCTGCGGAGAACATCGGCACGAACGCCGTGTTGAACGCACCCTCGGCAAAGAGCCGGCGGAAGAGGTTGGGGAAGCGGAAGGCGGCAACGAACGCATCGGCCGCCGGCCCGGTGCCCAGCACCGCCGCCATCAGCGCATCGCGCACGAACCCGGCGATCCGCGAGAGCAGGGTAAGGCCCCCGACCGAAAGGAAATTGCGATAAAGGCTCATGGGGCATGGGGGGCGCGGCTATCCCCCTCCCAGCCTCCCCCACAAGGGGATAGGTGTGGGCTTTGTGGCCCTGGCGAGATAGTGCCAAGGGCACTATGCGCCTCCCTCCCCCTTGAGGGGAGGGGGGCGATCCTGCCGAGGAGAAGCGCTCTTCCTTCCCCCGGGAGCCTACCCATTGACCACCTTCTGCGCCCGCTCCTCGCGCCGGGGCGAGAGCACGCGCATCAGGGTGTCGTGGATCTTCCTCTGGCGGGCCTTGCTCATGATCTTCTGGCCGGTCAAGTCGGTGACGTAGAAGACGTCGACCGCCTTCTCGCCATAGGTGCCGATATGGGCCGAGCCGATGGTCAAATTGAGGTCGG
>Ga0065721_10050776_pt1 | contig 17985 bp, 15 predicted proteins | sample Mesricmetagenome_FD_59108 | JGI IMG/M metagenome (GOLD analysis project Ga0065721, IMG submission 59108) | Mesophilic microbial community from rice straw/compost enrichment Sample: eDNA_1 v2 (version 2) | ecosystem: Engineered > Solid waste > Grass > Composting > Bioreactor | place: USA: Davis... | reverse complement strand
CATCCCGGGCACGTCGGACGACCGCATCTATCAGGACCTCAGCGTCGGAGGCTCGGCCAAGGCGGCCGGCGCGCTCGCCGCGACCGCCAGGGCGATCAACGCGGCGCTGGCGAACGGCCGGATCGATTCCGCGCTGGCGGCGGACTTCGAAGCTTTCTCCGAGGAGGCGGAGGCGGGTGCCGTCATCTCGTACGAATACGCAGCGGCGAACATCGACGGTCCCCATGGCTCCTACGCTTCTGCCGGCGGGACGGCGAACCCTCTTCTGTGGGCGGAGACGGAGCTTTTTCTACTGACAAATAATATCGCTTACAGGGATGCTGCCGAGGCTCGGGTCGCCTTGCTGGCTCCCGGGGACCTGCTGTCCACGAACTATTGGGACATGCGGCCTCTGGCGCTCGCGGAGCTGTATCCGGCCGCTTCTTCTTCCGCCCAGCCCGCGATCAAGGCTCTCCTGGACGAGCAGAAGAACTTCTTCCTGTCGTCGGCGAACGACACGCCGTACGGGGTGCTTAACCAGTTTAAGAATTTCGGGGTGAACGAGCCGCACGCGTCTTATTTGGGGGATATGCTTCGTTATTACGAATTATTCGGCGATCCGGTCGTGCTGCGGGCGGTGCAGCGGGGGCTTTATTGGATCTTCGGCGATAACCCCTGGAACGTCAGTTGGGTGTCCGGCATCGGGACCGACTACGTCGACTATCTGCACACCCGGCTGGATACGGAGGCGCGGAGCGCGACGAATCCGGGCGTCGTCATTCCCGGCGCGATGGTGTCGGGACCGAACATGAAGGACACGAAGGATAAGAAAAGCGTCAGCCCGTGGTACGAGGACCGCAAGCTGACCGACGACGACACGAACCAGTGGCGCTACAACGAATACAGCGTCAGCATCCAGGCGGGGCTGCTCTATACGATCGCCGGCATGAGCGCTTTGAACGGGAGCTCCTGGGCGGACGGGGAGGATCCGCAGGATATCGAGATCGGAACCCCGGTCATCGGCGACTTCGTGACGGGAGAGGTGAGCGTGTTCGCCCGGCCTGAGGGGAAGGTCGAACAGGTCGAGTACAAGGTGGACGGCGGCGTTTACGTCCCTATGTCCGTGTCGAAGGGCGTGTACGAAGGCGCGGTGGACACGAGCTCGTTGGCTCCGTACGTTAACAAGAGGGTGGACGTGCGAACGACCGATTCGGCCGGGGTTCGCAGCTACAGCTCGACGTTCTTCACGGTCGCGCCTCCGCTCCCGAGTCCGGACAGTCCGCTGCTCTACGACGACTTCGGCGGCTCCGGCACGTGGGGCGGCGTCGGTCTGGATTGGGTGAACTGGTGGAACCAGGCCGGGGGGACGGGGTTCTACCAGAAGACGACGGCGGACGGGCGAACCGTCGGGCTCTTCAAGCAGACGCCGGCCTCGACGTCCTCGTGGGCGAAATTCGAGCCTTGGCACGACCGCGTCGACCTGTCGGGCTACCGCTACCTGAAGTTCGCGATGAAGAACCCCGGCTACCCGGACAGCCGCGTGCGGATCGAGCTGAACGACGGCGTGCGCAGCTACGGGCTGTCGGGAGGCTGGCTGGACGTTCCGCAGACGTGGACGGACTACCAGTTCGACATGGATGCCTTCGCGAGCCTTGGCATCAATAAAAGCAACCTCAGCATCGTCATTTGGCTGAAGCAGAATTCGGTGACGTACGGCGAGATGCTCGTCGACGAGATCAAGGCCGTTAACGTGGCTTCGGGGACGGCTCCCGCGCTGACGGAGGCTTCCCGAACGCCTTCCTACGGGGATGGAGAGACGACGTTTACGTTCCAGGCTTCTTATTCGGATGCCGACAACCAGAAGCCTTTTGCGGTGGAGCTTGTCATGGACGGCGTTATTCATCGGATGACGGAGACGGATAGCTCGGACGCGACGTTCACGGACGGCAAAAGCTATTTTTACTCGATGAAGCTGCCGCCGGGCGATCATCGCTATTACTATAGGACGACGGACACCTTGTCCAGCGTCGTTCGTACGCCGGACTTGTCGGGACCGTTCCATGCGGATACGCAGGACGCGAACTGGAAGCTCGACGAGGGGAGCGGTTCGGCGGCCGCGGATTCCTTCGGCAACGGCTGGACGGCCGGCTTGGAGGGTTCCGTCGGCGGCGGGCCGGTTTGGACGGCGGCGGGCCGCTTTGGGGGGGCGCTCTCGTTCGATGGCGTAGACGATTCCGCAAGCGCGTCATGGGGACAGCTGACCGGCGCCTCGGAGCGGACGGTCGCTGCGTGGTTCCGCACGACGAGCACGGCGGACGCCGCTTTTGTAAGCTGGGGAGAGGACGGCTCTGCTTCGATTCCCCCGGCACCGGGCGGGCTCTCCCAGCTCGGCATCGGCGGCGGCAAGCTCGGCTTCTTCGCGGGAGGAAGCGACGCCGCCATCGCGCTGACGGGGTATGCCGACGGCCAGTGGCATCACCTGGCGGCCGCCTACGACGGCACGAAGGTGAGGCTGTATGTCGACGGCGTGCTGAAGATCACGAAGACGATTGCGTTGGACACGGCCTCGAGTCCGCTGGCGCTGGGCCGGTCGGCCGGCGGAGGCTCTTGGTTCGCCGGAGATCTCGACGAGATTGCGGTGTACCACCGGGCGCTGTCCGGGCCGGAGGTAGAGGGTTTGGCTTCGCCGGAGCCTTACGGGGTCTGGACGCTCGAGGAGGGAAGCGGTTCGGCGGCCGTGGACAGTTCCGGAGGCGGCAGGGACGGCGTCTTGTACGGCGGGCCGACGTGGACGGACGGCGGGCTAACGTTCGATGGGATCGACGACTATGTCGTTATCCCATGGGGGCAGCTCTCGGTGAACGCGTCCCGGTCGATCGCGTTGACGTTCCGCGCGGCGAGCGCCGCGGATGCCGTCCTCGCCGGCTGGGGAACGAACTCGGGCAGCGCTCTGTCCCAGCTCGGCTTCAAGAGCGGTTCCTTCGGCTTCCTCGGCAACGGCAATACGTTGACGATTCCCGCCGCCCAGGTCGCAGACGGGCAATGGCACCGGGCCGTCGTCGCTTTCGACAAGAGCGTCATGCGATTGTTTGTCGACGGCGAGCTCGCCGCGCAGAAAACAACGACGCTCAACACGGGAATCAGCGACCTGAACCTGGGCCGCGCTCCTTATGGAGCATCTTATTACAAGGGCGAGCTGGGGGACGTTCGAATCTACGATTATTCGGTGACCGAACGAGGTGCGGAAGCGTTGTTCGCTCAACAATAGAGGCAGGGCTGCGTCCGCGTTTGCTTGCGGTGGCGAGCGAGCGGGGCCGCAGCCTGCTTTTTTTGGCGCATTCGGCTCTTTACGAGAGGAACAAGGTCGAAATTTCATATACAATTGTTAGAGTAGTCTTTTCACAGAAGAGGCAACAATGTTACTGGCGGATTAGGACATGCGAAGAGGAGCGACCGTTCATGCTGAAAGTTGCGGCAGCGATTATTGAAGACGAGGAAGGCCGCGTGTTGGTCGCCCGGCGCAAGCCGGGAAAGTCGCAGGCGGGGCTATGGGAGTTCCCCGGCGGCAAGCTCGAGCCGGGAGAGTCTCCCGTGGAATGCCTGCAGCGCGAACTTCGGGAGGAGATGGCAATCGACATCGCTCCATACGAGAGCTTCGGCGAGAACGTGCACGATTACGGGAACGTGACGATCTGCCTGATCGCTTGGCGGGCGAAGTGGCGGCCGGGGACGATCCGGTTAACGGATCACGATGAATACCGTTGGGCGCGGCCAAGCGAGCTGGCCTCCTTCGAATGGGCTCCCGCCGACATTCCGTTCGTCGACAAGTTGTTAAGAGAATCGGTCGGATGAGTCGCCACGACTCAACGGATCAACAAGAATGCAAGGCATTCCTTCTTGTGCTTACCCTCGTTGATAACCCACCAACTCCATGAAGCCGTAGCCCTCGATGGGCTCGGTATTCCCCGAGAGAGTTCGCATCGTGCCTGTCACGGCGACGACGCCCTCCCAAATCGCCTGAAGCGGTCCGATGATCGGCATCTCCTGGCGATCCATCAGCGGAATGACACTCAGAGAGATGGCGAATTCCGGAAGCTCGATAGCCCATTCGACCGGATACTCCGCCTTGGCCCATTCTCCGCTCCAAGCTCGCTCGGAACGAAGCGAGACCGTCTCCGTCGTCGCGATGGAGCCGTCTTCGCGGATAAGCTTGGCGACCGAGTATGGCTCCGAATCGGAATTCGCCGAGCGCAGCCGGCTGATCAGCAGCTCCTGCCCGCTTCGCAGCTGCAGTCCGAACCAATCCCAACCGTCCCCGTGAAGCAGGCCGTAATTGCGCCCCCATTGATGGTCGAACCAACCTTCCCCTTGCACCGTCTCCAAGCGTCCCTCCATATGTAGCTCGCCCGATACGAAATTTCTCGTAGAGGAGTAATAGCGCAGGCCGTTGATTTTCCCCTTCTCATCGATCAGAGCGACCGGCTTCATGGGCTCGAAGGTCAAGCGAAGCCGTCCGTTTCCGGTTGTCAGCTTCAATTGCAAACCGGAGCTGGCATCGTCTTCGAACGTCAGGCTGTTGTCCCCGTACAAAATTCGGGTAGGACGTGCCTGAACGGATGCGTGCGGCAGCAGCCGATGCGGCTCGGGCAGCGAAGCGGTCAGCAGCTGCTTGTATTGCCCCCAAGTGTGGCTGTCGAACGGGTTTTTCATGAGGTAGACGGGCAGGTAAACGGAAGCCATCTGGTACGCGAGCATTCGGTCGATATGCGAGGAGGTTTCGAATCGGTCTCGATCCAATTGGTGGAGCGAATGGATCACGTAATGCCCTTTGGGAGCAGCTAGCTCTCCTACGCGGAAGAACGAAGCCATGACGGCATAGCGCTGCCCCTCGCTTCCGGTCAGCAAGGCGTAGACGTACCACCATTCCGCGTTCGAGAGGGGATGGCCGGAGGCGTCTTGCGGCAAAGAGATCGCGGCTGGCAATCGAAGCATGGAGAGTCCCTCCCATCCGGATTTTCTACCACAGTATGTGGGCGGATGCGGAGGGGTGATTGCGGACGTCATGACGAAAAAGCCGGCGGATGACCGGAAACGACGAATGCTGTAAGCCGATAATGTCGGCTTACAGAGCGAGAACCCCGCGCACGAGAAGCTGTAAGCCGACGATGTCGGCTTACAGAGCGAACCCCCCGTTCCCGGAATGCTGTAAGCCGACGATATCGGCTTACAGAGCGATAACCCCGCGCACGAGAAGCTGTAAGCCGACGATGTCGGCTTACAGAGCGAACCCCCTGTGCCCGGAATGCTGTAAGCCGACGATATCGGCTTACAGAGCGAAATCCCCGTGCCCGAGACACTGTAAGCCGACAATATCGGCTTACAGAGCGAAACCCCCGCGCTGCCGCGGGAGGCATTAGAAAGGCACCCGCCCCGCCGAAGCCGAGCCGTTTTTGCGTGCAATAATCATAGTCTCCCAGACATACAATGTAGCAACCGGGAGGCGATTGTTATGGTGCTAATGGTCCTTATTGCGCTAGCCTGCGCGTCGGGGTTTGTCCTGTTTCGCCGAAATACCGTTCCCGTTCGGTCGTCGCCCCTCCCCAAGTCCTCCGTTTCCGGTTCCGCCCTGTCCGTCATCATTCCGGCCCGGAACGAGGAGCTCAATCTCCCCCATTTGTTATCCTCTCTGCGGCAGCAGACGCGCAAGCCGGATCAGATCATCGTGATCGACGACTTCTCCGCGGATCGGACGAGAGAGATCGCCGAGAGCTACGGAGTCGTCGTAGTCGACAATCCCCCTCTGCCCGAAGGCTGGACCGGGAAAAACTGGGCCGTCTGGAACGGCTACCGGGTCGCGACGGGCGACTACCTCCTTTTCCTCGACGCGGACGTCCGGCTTGCTCCCGATGCCGTTCAATCCCTTCTCGCGGCCCAGGCGGAGAGGGGAGGGGTCCTGTCGGTCGTTCCTTTTCACCATACGGAGAAGGGATACGAGAGGCTGGCGCTTCTGATCAATATCCTGGGGATCTTCGCGTTCACTTCGCCGTTCGAGCGAAGCAACTCCCGCCAAGGCTTGTACGGATCCTGCATTCTGGCCTCCCGTTCCGATTACGTGAAGGCGAAAGGCCATGAGGCGGTCCGTTCGGAGCTGCTCGACGATTTGACGCTGGGGGGAAGATTCAAGCAGGCGGGCGTTCGCGTCACCAACTTCATCGGCGCCGGGCTCGTCTCCTTCCGCATGTATCCCGGGGGAATTCGCAGCGCGATCCAAGGCTGGGGCAAAGGAGCCGTGCTGAGCACGGCCATGCTGCAGCTCCGGACGACTCTGCTCGTCGCCGTCTGGCTGATCGGTCTGCTGGCGGTCGAAGCGGCTCCGTTCCTCCTCCATTTCTCTTGGTCGTGGCCTCTCCGGGTCGGTTATGCGATCTATACGCTGCAGATTCTCTATTTCGTTCGTTATACGGGACGTTTCGGCTTCGCGGTCCCCATCCTTCATTTATTAAGCTCTGCCTTCTTCTTATTCATCATGCTGTATTCTCTATTTCGGGTGCTGTTCGTCGGCAACGTGGCATGGAAAGGAAGAAACATCGAGATAGGGGGCAGGAAGAAGCGATGATCGTCCTATGGTTTCTGATAGCTTTTCTAGTCGGTTCCTTCATGTTCTCGTATTGGCTCGGGAGGCTTGCGAATGTCAATCTCCGGCGGATCGGCGACGGGAACCCGGGAGGGGCGAACCTGTGGAGCGCGGCCGGTTACCCGTACGGATTGGCGGGGATCGCCCTTGACTTCCTCAAAGGGTATCTGGCCGTTCTTCTTATCCAGCAGACGACGAACGCCAACGGCCTCAAGCTGATCCTGATCGCGCTGGCCCCGATTCTCGGCCATTGCTTCTCTCCGTTCTTGAACTGGAAGGGGGGCAAGGGGATCGCGGTGACGTTCGGGGTGTGGAGCGCGTTGACGAACTTCTCGGCTTCCCTGGCCTATGCCGTGATTCTGGCGTTGCTGTGGCTTCTGTTTCGCTGGGTGCATCGCGGCCGGCCGATGACCTCGGAAGTCAATGCCCTCCAAGTGGTATTGGGAATGCTGCTGCTGGCTGTTTTCCTATTTAACCGAAGCTATGAAGCGGCCATCCTTTGGTTCTGGGGCGGCAACCTCCTTCTGCTGGCGATTACCCACCGGAGAGAGCTGAGAAATTTAATGACCGCTTGATTAAAAAAAATCGCAACCTAAGTCCGCGAAAGGAGGTTATCTAGGTAGACCGAGCGATAAGGAGCAGGAGCATGCCGATGGAGAGGAATCCAGTCGAATTCAGGCGAGACGAGAGTAGGGCGAAGCAGGACGGGAAGCTGGGCAAACCCCTTACGGTATGGGACGACAGCCCGGTAAAGGGCTTCCCGTTCAAGGCCTCCGATGTAAGCGGAGCGGCTCAGCGAATGATTATCTATAAGAGCGTAGATCTGTCTATTGAACTGCACATCCGGATTTCTTACAGCGAATTCGATCTAGGGGAAGAACAGCTGTGCTGGAACTCCGTCGGCCCGGTCGGCCGGGAATCCGCCGCGTCCGCGACCCGAGTCGACCTGGGGATATACAGCTATCGTCACTACATCATCACGGTCATTCAGAAGGCCGAATTCGTCGCGGATCCGGAAATCACGCGAATGGCGGCTTATGCCGTCATGGAGAAAATCAGAGAGAAGTCCTTGTCGATGTCGATAATCTAGGCAAGACCTGCCGCAACTCATGCAGCGGACAAGCCTGCGAACATGGTTTTTCCTTTACCCCCGACCCTCCCGACATGATTCGATAAAAAGTCGCCGCATAAGACTAAAGGATCATGTATAATCAAGAAAAACGCGCGTGTTAGTCAGATAGCGGGCAACTTGGCGGATGGGCGGAAGGGAGCAGCTGCGGGGATGTCGAGTCGACTTATGCTCCTTTTGGCAGGTGACTTCGAGGGGATGAATCCATCCACCCAGAAGGAAATCTTCAAGGAGTACTATGAGCTTGTATATGGGTTGATCTTCTATCTGGTAAAGGACCATGCGACAACGGAGGATCTCATTCAAGAGACCTTCCTCCATATTCTGAGGAAGATGCCGGATATCGATAGCGAAGGCAAGCTTAAAGGATGGATTCGGACCGTCGTCAAGAACCGGGTCTATACATATTTGAAGAGGAACAAGAAACTCAGGAACGAAATCGCCGATGACAGTGTCTTGATTATGGACGAGCTCGTCTTTGTCAGCGGTGCGGAGTCCATCGAGGCGGAGGTCGAGACCAAGATGATGTCGGAAGCCATCGGCCGCTGCCTGCAGGACCTGAAGCCCGAGTATCGCGCGCTAATCGAACTGAGATGGAAGCAGGAGCTAAGCTACAAAGAGATGGCCGACGTTCTGGATACCAGCGAGCAGACGATCAAGCACAAGCTTCATCGGGCCCGGGAAGCCATGAAGAAAAGATTCGTTAAACTGTGGGGGGAACAGGCGGATGCGAGACGAATTCGATAGGCTGTTCGACGCTGCTTTCGATGAAGCCGCCAAGAAGCATACCCTTGCTCCAAGCTCGGACAGTTTATGGGAGAAAACAGAGAAAGCATTGCGCCGAAGAAAAATCCGAAGAAGAAGGTTGAGGAGCTTGCCTCTTGTCGCTCTTTCCTTCATGCTCGGAGCCTTTGTGTTCGGCTCGCCGAAAGTTTCCGAAGCATTCGAACCTTTCTTCGAGAAAGTGACCTCCTTCCCCGAAGGGGTTGTCCGGGTTATCTTCGGCACGGGCAGGGAGGTCGACATTAAACCGAAGACGCCGGCCCCTCCGCCGGAATTCGCTCTATCCGGTCTAGAGGGAGAAGATCCGGAAGAACCGGAAGAGGGGCATGTCATCGACTTGCAGAACGCGACGCCGACCTATACCTCCTGGGAGGAGATAAAAGCCGCGTACGGATGGGCCGTTCCCGACAGCTCGGCGATTCCTTCCGAGTTTAAGCTTAAGGAAATTTATGCGCTCTACTATCCGAACACTTCGATACTAAGCAAGGCGACCGGCAATTATTTGGCGGAGGATGGAGCTAGCTTCACCGTGGCCATACGCCAAATGACGGAGGACGATACCGGGAGCTCCACCTATCGGGAAAAGGACGGCAAGCTGGAGAAAGTGAATATAAGGGGGTTCGATGCGTATCTTTTCATTACCAACGAGGACTACGCGAGCCTGGAATGGAGAACGGGAGTTTGGGCGGTATCGATCAATGGCAAGCTGGATCGGGATACGATTCTCGCCATAGGGAACGGAATCGAATAAGCAAAGGCCGTATTCCGAGCTGAGGTCAGCTCGGGAAACGGCCTTTTTGCAGCACGGGGTTATTTAACCGGCTAGAACGGTATTCGAGTATTCCGTCACGGATTCGGTCACGTTGCCTTGTTTGGCGTAATGAGTGGATTTCACCCGGTAGTAATATCCGGACGTTACCGTATAGGTCACGGAGCCGGTGTAATAGTTGCTGTTAGTCGAGCTAAGCGTAGTGGCGGTCGAGACATCGATCCACGACGACCCCGTGTATCGCTGAAGCGTCACGATGGCTCCCAATTCGGACACGGTGGACTTGGTCTGCGTCGTTACGTTGACGGTACCCAGTTTATTACTGTTGACCGAGAACTGCAAATCGGAGGATTGCAGATAGGTATAGCCCGTATAGCTCACCAAAGGCATGACTTCGATAGGCGGAGCCGAAGTCTGCGGCGCCGTCTCCGCATGGGTAATCGAGGCCATCATACCGAGAAGGAGAGCCAAGCTAAGAACGGATAGCAGCAAAGAACGGCGGAGCGTGTGAATCGTTGACATCGGACATGACCTCCAATGAAGTAGAATGGAGTAAATTCTCGTTGTCAGCCCTGGATGTTATCGCAGCGGAATTCACTAGAATAAGGAAGAATCATGTCCATTATACTCGATTCATGACGAACGTACACTAGCATAGATAGACGATTCTCCCGAAATATGGTTCTATAATAGTTGTTAGAGCAGATTCTGCGTGTGCGGATCCGGGGGAACCTATGTCCACCTATGCGAAGGATTTCGTATTGAATCTATTGATCGTATTTTCTCCTCTGGTGTTCTATCCTTATCTGCATAAGGCACATTCGAAAAAAGCTCTTTTTAACGCGTTTCTATTTGGAACCTTGGCCCTTTCGCTGGCGGCGACCATGTGCTTTCCGATCCAAGTGGACTTTTTGCACTTCGATATGCGTTCTATCCCGCTCGCCATCGGAGCTCTTTACGGAGGCTGGACGGTTACGCTTCCCCTTTATGCGACCGTGCTTCTTGTTCGCCACTTCCTGGGTTCTCCGAACGAGTGGCTATATGCCTTCTCTTTTCTGCCCAGCTTTGTCGTCTGCTTGCTAGCGCACCTAAGATTTCAGTCCAGCAATCTATGGGGGAGAATCGGGCTGGCCATGGTTCTCTGCACGCTGATCAAGCTGCTGACGATGTCCCTCTACCTAATCTCGATCGGTCAATTCGAGAGGATCTTCAACGATAGCCTCCTGGTTTATCTCCAACAGATGGTTTCCGCAGGGATCTATGTCTACATGATAGAGACTTTTATTAAATACAATCGAATCCAGGAGGAGATCGTCCGAAGCGAGAAGCTAAAGATCGTCGGCGATATGGCGGCATCGGTGGCGCACGAGATTCGCAATCCGCTAACCTCTGTCAGGGGGTTCCTCCAGCTGTTAAACTCGGTGGAGCTGGAGCCTGCCAAAAGGGCTTATTACACGGGGATATGCGTCGAGGAGCTAAACCGGGCGGAGCGGATTATCGCCGACTATCTGTCGCTGGCCAAGCCTGAGCCCGATTGCTCCGAACGGATCAATCTGAACGAGGAGCTGGTCTACGTAGCCAACGTTCTTCAGACCTATGCGACCTATAATAACGTAGACATCCAATTGACGCTGTGGAAGGAGCAGGAAGAGCTGCTCGCTATCGGGGACCGTCATAAGTTCCGTCAAGCTCTGATCAACATCGGCAAAAACGCCATTGAAGCGATGGAGGGAGGAGGCACGCTGGCTCTGCGTTCGGACAGGAGGGCAGGAAGAGGCGTCGTCCTGGTCGCCGATTCCGGCAAGGGAATGGGCTCCGAGCAGATCAAGCGGCTGGGCACTCCCTATTATTCGATGAAAGACAAAGGGACGGGACTGGGCACGATGGTCTCCTTCAATATTATCAAGAAGATGAACGGCAAGATCGAGATCGACAGCGTCGAGGGCCAAGGAACCGAATTCCGGCTGAGCTTCCCGCCGGTCGGAAATTGAGAAAAAGCCGGATCCGCGCGTTTCGTGCGGGGATCCGGCTTTTCGTTCTATCGGTTTATTTAACGAGGCTGTTCAGGACGTTGTCGATGATTTGGCCGTTCGCGATCGTTCCGGTATAGAGCCAGCTCGTTTCCGGGCCGAACTCGTACACGTGGCCGTTCTTGACGGCCGGAATGTTCTGCCATACCGAACTCTTCAGCTCTTCGCTGGCGGCTCCGTCGCTGTTGATCAGGAAGAGATGATCCGCGTCCAGCGTCGCGAGCTTCTCGAGCGAGACCGCGCGCCAGTTGCCCTCTCCTTCCCCGGAGATCTCCTGGACCAGCGACGGAGCCGTCATGCCGAGGTCGCCGTACAGAACGGCTCCGGCGGACAGGTCTTGGCTGACCATGTAGAAGTTCTTGGCGACGAGCCAGACGGCCGCGGCGGATTGGGTGCCGATCGAAGCCTGCAGCTTCTCCTTCGCGTCCTTCGCCTTGGCTTCGTAATCGTCGAGCGCCTTCTGGGCTTCGGCGCTCTTGCCGAGAACCTCGCCGACGGCCAGCAGCTCTTTTCTCCAGTCGTTGTTCACTTGATCGCCGACGACATAAGTAGGAGCGATCTTGCTATATTGGTCGTACTTGTCGCCTTCGACCGTCGCGGCGGAATCCACGATGATCAGGTCCGGCGCGAAGCTGGTCACTTCCTCGAACGGAAGGTCGTACGAGATATGCGGAACGTCCTTGAGGCTGCCTTGCAGGTATTCCTGGATGCCGTTCGTCACCGACCATTGAGCGACCGGGGTCACGCCGAGGGCGACCAGGTTGTCTTCCAGGTACGAAGCGATAATGCGCTGCGGATTGGCCGGTATCGTCACTTGGTGTCCGAGAGCGTCCGTCAGCGTGCGTTCCGTCGCGGCCGCCGGAGCGGAAGCGGAAGGAGAAGCCGAAGCGGATTCGGATGCGGGAGCGCTGGCGGATGGCGACGGGGCGGCATTGTTGTTGTTATTGCTGCCGCATGCGCCCAGCACGGTCGAGATGGCGAGCAGGCTTGCGGCCGCGAAAGCGAGCTTCTTGCCTTTTGGTTGTGTCATGGATAAATCCCCCTGATTGCATAATAGGATAACGTTCATATTCACGATGGTGTCTATGATAACAATTCTCATTTTCATATTCAACTGTTTTTTGCAGGGGGGAATGATAAGGAAACGAAAAAAATCCCCCCCGGATCGGATCCCGAAGAGGAATAATTAACAAGCGAGAATTAGAAGCAGCTGAACGAAGAAATCCGGTTAAGGTCGAACCCGGAGAATACCCACATTCTCCCGGTCCAACGGAAGCCGGAAACCGATGTTCGCCCTACGAATATCGGATAGAACCAGAAGCCGGGGCCGAAGGTCGGCCAGATGTAGGTGTTGCGGTAGAGACAGCCGACGATCGCTCCGGGGTCGACGGCCAAAGCGGAGGCGAGGGGCTGAGGAGGCGGCGACTGCGGCGGAGGGGCCGTAGGCGGCTGCACTCCTCCCGCGCCTTGCCCGCCGAATGGCGGCGCCGGCGGGGACGGGGGCATCTGAGGGCCGGAAGGCCCGAACGGCGGCATGAAGACCATGACCATTCACTCCTTGTGGGGATCCGTATGGAAGATGCTTATTTTCTCGTTGCGGCTCGGACGGTCGGGTGTTTTTTTACAACAAAGAGATGGCAAGAAGATTGAACAGGACAAGCGGGAGAACGAAGCTGCTGTAGGGGCTGGGATAGGGGAGAGGTGCCGGGAAGAAGGCTCTTTCGTTCCCTTCCGTCGATAGCCTTAGGTAGAGAATTCCTTTGTCGCAGTGAACGATATGACCCTCGAATACGTCGCCGTCCATCGTCTCCACCTTCACAAGCTTGTGAAAGTGGGGAGCGCACGTCTTATGGACATGATCGTGCAGGGACTTGAGATGATGAACCAATGCGGGTTCCGGCTTATAGATATACTTCGGCTCGGAACGTTCGGCAGTCGTCAGGCTCATTGAGTTAACCTCCGATCGTCGCGGTGAACTGGAATAGTGTATGCAATCGCCTAGTCAGGGGTGCCGCGCGGACATATCGCATCGAAGGCGCAACAGTGTTAAAATTGGATGATGAGATAGCGATGGGCGCCTCAAAAGCCCGGAGTTATGGGAAAGGGGTTAGTGGAGTTGAGCAATTACGAACCATATTTCGCCGGCAACCGGGAGGAGCACCTGAAGGAGCTGAAGGAATGGCTGTCCATTCCGAGCATCTCGGCCTTGTCCGAACATAAGAAAGACATCAATGCCGCCGCAAGCTGGCTTGCGGACGCTCTGAAGCGCGCGGGCATGGAGAAAGTGGAGATTCACGAGACGAAGGGCCATCCGATCGTCTACGCGGAGCGAATGAAGGCGCCCGGCCGCCCGACCGTTCTGATTTACGGCCATTACGACGTCCAGCCCGTCGATCCGCTTAACTTATGGACGACGCCTCCGTTCGAGCCCGACATTCGCGACGGCAAGATCTATGCCCGCGGCGCGACGGACGATAAGGGCCAGCTGTTCCTTCACGTGAAAGCGGTCGAAGCGATCCTCCGCCAGGAGGGCGAGCTTCCGCTTAACGTCAAGTTCTGCATCGAGGGAGAGGAAGAGATCTCCGGGGAGAGCCTGCCCGAGTTCCTCAAGGCGAACAAGGAGAAGCTGGCGGCGGACGCGGTCGTGATCTCCGACTCCTCGCTGCTGGAGCCGGGCAAGCCGTCGATCTGCACGGGGCTTCGCGGACTGTGCTCCTTGGAGGTCACGGTATCGACGGCGAAGACCGACTTGCATTCCGGATTGTACGGCGGCGCGGTGCCGAACGCGCTTCACGCTCTCGTCTCGCTGCTCGATTCGCTTCACGACAAGAAGGGACGGGTGACGGTCGAAGGCTTCTACGAAGGCGTGCCGGAACTGACGGAGCTGGAGAAGGAGGACCTGGCCAGCTACAATCCGGACGAGAAGAAGCTGGCGGCCGACCTGGGACTGGAATCCTTGTACGGGGAAGAAGGCTACTCGTTCACCGAACGCACGGGAGCAAGACCGACTCTGGAGCTTAACGGCGTATGGGGCGGCTTCCAAGGCGAAGGAACGAAGACGGTCATTCCGAAGGAAGCGCACGCGAAGATCACGTGCCGCCTTGTCGGCAGCCAGGATCCGGAGAAGACGCTGGATCGGGTGGAGAGCCACCTGAAGGCTCATATCCAGCCGGGGGCTAACGTTCAAGTCGTACGGGGCGAGAGGGCGTTCGCCTTCACTTGCGATCCTTCCGATCCGATGCTGCAGCTCGCCGCGGACGCCTACGAGGAGGTATACGGCAAGCGCGCGGTATTCACGAAGGACGGAGGCTCGATTCCGGTCGTCGCCACCTTCTCGAACGTGCTTCGGGCTCCGGTCGTCATGATGGGCTTCGGCTTGCCGGACGAGAACCTGCATGCTCCGGACGAGCATCTGAATCTGGACAACTTCGACAAGGGCTTGATTACCCTGGTGAAGTATCTGCATAAGGCGGCTCAAGCGAAATAGAGGAGCGGCTATATAATCGGGAAGACGGGGATCGGAGAGCTTATGGTTAACCGGGTGGATTCGCACGAGTTCGGGGAGTCTCTTCCCCAACAGATTTACAAGCTGATCTTGAAGAAAATCATTGCCAAAGAGATCAAGGCGGGAGAGAAGATCGTCGAGGAGGATATCGCCCGCGAGCTGAACACGAGCCGCGCTCCCGTCCGCGAGGCGCTCTATTTGCTTCAGGTGGACGGCATCGTCGAACGGCTTCCGAGACGGGGAACCGTCGTCAAGTCGTTCTCGCAGAAGGAGATCGAGGAGTACAACCAGGTCGCGAAGGAGCTGCTCCATATCGCGGTCGATTACTCGCGCGGGAACTGGAGCGAGCCGAACCGCGAACGGCTGGCGATCTACGCGAAGCAAGTCCAAGAGGCTTACGAGCGGAAGGACGTCATCGAATACGAAACGGTTGCGGGTTACATGCTTTTGTTTATCGTGCATGCGGCGGACAACAAGGCGTTGGTCAGGCTCTATGAGACGGCCATGCATATTCTCGACGTGTTCGTTCAGGTCCGCTGGGACGAGGAGTCGATGAGAAGCTTCCACGCGCGGCTTAGCGACGTTCCCGTCGCGATACTGGAATCGGACTTCGATAGGGCGAAGGAATCGATCGGCGAGGCGATGAAGCAAGGGATCCGATGAAGGAGCATAGAGATTGGATAGCAACGGATAAGGGCGGCAGCGCGGAGTCGCGGCCGCCCTTCTAAACTTCTTTTTAGATTGCAAGCGCTTACCTGGTTCTGAGGCTACGATTTGAACCTGGTCTTGTCAACTTTGCTGACAATGTGTCAATATAGGAGCTAACTGTCGAGAGTTTCTCGTTCGGAAGAGAGACCGCACCGGGGCGTCGACATCGTGGGGGGATACGAATGAATCGCAACTGGTTTACACGGATGCTGCTGTCCTATGTACCCGCTTTCTTTATTCTCTCCGCTTTCCTCTTCTTCGTCTTTTTTAAGATCCTTAGCGACAATAATAGAGAGGCTGCCGCCCGTTCGAACGATTACGTCGCGAAGCAGGCCCAGCTCATCATCGATTCCTCCCTGGCGGCTCTCGACCAGAAGATTACGCTGGAGATGCTGCGGAACCGGACGATTATCGATTATTTTACCGAACCGTCCGTGCAGGATTTGACCCTTCAGGTCAGCGTCATGAACGTGCTCGCGGAGCTTAAGATCGCCAACCCGTTAATCCACTCTATCTACATGTTCCGGACCAAGGATAACACGGTCTTGAACATGAGCACGACCTATTCTCTCGATCAATACCCGGACGCTCCGTTCATTCAATCGATTCTTCGGTCTCCGAACAGCAAGTGGTCGGATCTGCGCGCGTACCGGGAGCTCTCTTCGGAGTCGGGAACGCCGGTCGTCACGCTTACCCGAAGCGTGACGGTGTTCTCGGACCGTTACGGCTTGATCGTCGTTAACGTGAACGCGTCGTCCCTGCAATCGCTGGTGAGGGAGATGTACGACCCGGCCGTGACCCGGCTGCATCTGCGCGACCGGAACGGCAACGATCTGTTCGCCGCTTCGACGGATATGTCCGCGGAATCGGCCGAGAAGCCGGCCATGGCCTCGACGGCGGCCTCCGACTACACCGGCTGGCGGCTCGTCAGCGAGCTTAAGGACGGCAAGGCCATTCATTTTCTTAGCTCGCTGTTTGACGTGTGGTTCGTGCTAGGCGTCGTCGTCTGTCTTGCCGCATTATTATGGATCGTGTTCATGACCCGCCAGAATTACCAGCCCATCCGCAAGCTGGTGGCGCAGCTGAGGAATTATTCCGAGGAGGAGCGGACGACGGAGACCGCCGGATTCTCGGGGGAGTTCCACTTTATCAATACGGCCCTCGAGAACATGATCAGTCAAAACATTCGCTTTCAGTCGCAGCTTCAGGACGATCTCAAGGTCAAAAGGAACTTCTTCATGTACGAGCTGTTGGAGGGAATGCGTCAGGTTCGTTCGGAAGAGTGGGCCGAGGAGGCCGGCAAGCACGGGTGGCCGGAGGCGTTCGGCAAAGCCAGGGTCGTCGTTCTGGAGATCGATCATTTCGCGGATTGGCGCCGGACCTACACGCAGGAAGAACAGGACTCGTGGAAAAGAGAGATCGAGAGCATCGTGGCGGACCAAGTGGAGAAGGAGGGCGGCGAATACCGGGCCTGGCAGCTCTGGACCGCCTCGAGCCAACTTACGGTCATTCTGATGAGCCCGTCGACGAGCCCCGATTATGATCCGGAGATCGTCGGAAGATGGCACGAGCGCATTCGCGCGGAGATCCCCTTCGAGCTGACGATCGGCCTCGGAGAACCGGTGGAGCATCCCGACAACATTCACGACGCTTGCCAGGAGGCGCTCGAAGCGCTTCAATACAAGGCGGTCGACGGCGGCAACCGGATTCTGGCTTACTCCGCGGCGAAGCCGGCCGGGGAACGGGCCTTCGGCTACCTGAAGCAGGCCGAGACGGTCGCCGAGCTTCTGCGGCTGTCGGATGCCAAGTGGAGGGTGGAATTGCGCTCGCTGTTCAGGCAGATGGAAGCCGACCGCCAGCCTCGCGAGGATATCGGGCAGGTGCTGAACTACCTTCTGTTCCACTTGAACAAAGCGATCGACGGCATGGGAGAGGAGCACCAGCGGTCCTGGGCGTCCGACATCCTGCCCGCTCTGCATAGAACCTTGAGCGAAGCGGAGATGCTTAAGGAGATCTCCGTCGCCTTCTTCGAGGCGCTGGAACGGTTCGAGGAGCGGAAGGAGATCGCCAGGAATTCGCGGACCCAAGGCTCCGTCATCAAAGAAGTCAAAGCGTATATCGAGAGGGAATTCGCCAACCCCGACCTGTCTCTCGATTATCTGAGCGAGAAATTCGGCATCAGCGGCAAATATTTAAGTCGGCTGTTCAAGGAAGAATTCGGGCTCAAATTCGTCGACTTCCTGATCGACCTCCGAATCAAGGAAGCCCTTAGGCTTCTGACCGAGACGAGCGACTCCGTCCAGGACATCGCGGAGCGGCTGGGCTATAGCAGCCCGATCTCCTTCGCGCGGACGTTCAAGAAGATCGTCGGCATGCCTCCAAACGATTATCGCAAGGAATACCAAGCCTAAATCGAACGAATCGCAACCCGATTACGCGCAGCCGAGC
>Ga0065721_10050775_pt1 | contig 17990 bp, 14 predicted proteins | sample Mesricmetagenome_FD_59108 | JGI IMG/M metagenome (GOLD analysis project Ga0065721, IMG submission 59108) | Mesophilic microbial community from rice straw/compost enrichment Sample: eDNA_1 v2 (version 2) | ecosystem: Engineered > Solid waste > Grass > Composting > Bioreactor | place: USA: Davis... | reverse complement strand
CAGGAATTCGTGGAACAATCGGAGGTAAAACCGGAGAAAATCTCACCCCGCTCGATGTGGTAAAATTTTCCGCCGCCTTTGGTAGCTGGATACTTGACAGGAATGCCGGCAACAAAATCGTTGTGGGCCGCGACGGGCGTATCAGTGGCGCCATGGTACAGCAACTGGTGGTAAGCACACTCACCGCCATGGGCCTCGATGTGGTGGATATCGGGTTAAGCACTACTCCCACGGTAGAACTGGCCGTGGTATGGGAACAGGCCGCAGGCGGCATCATCATCACCGCCAGCCACAATCCCAAAGAATGGAACGCCCTCAAACTGCTGAACGCCGATGGCGAATTCATCAGCGCAGCCGATGGCGCCTGGGTGCTCGACAAAGCAAATAGCGAAGATTTCTCCTTTGTTCCCGTCGACAAACTCGGCCAATACACCCAAAAAGACGGCCTTATTCAAAAACATATAGACACCATCGTCAACTATCCACTGGTAGATGTAGAAGCTATCAAACAAAAACAATACAAGGTGGTGGTAGACGTGGTGAACTCCACCGGCGCACTGGCCATTCCGCCTTTATTACATGCACTGGGTATCGCTGAGGTGATCGTACTCAACGAAGAGATCACCGGTAAGTTTGCACACAATCCCGAACCACTGCCCGAAAACCTCACGGCATTAAGCGCCGCCGTGCGCAGCCACAAGGCCGACCTGGGCATTGCCGTTGATCCCGATGTAGACCGTTTGTGTTTTGTTTGTGAAGACGGCAGCATGTTCGGTGAAGAATATACACTGGTAGCCGTAGCCGATTATGTACTCAGTAAAAAGGTAGGCAATACCGTGAGCAATATGAGCAGCACCAAGGCCCTGAAGGAAATTACGCTGAAACATGGCGGAGAATATTTCCCTTCGGCAGTAGGTGAGGTGAACGTAGTGCAACGCATGAAAGAAACCAATGCCGTGATCGGCGGTGAAGGTAATGGCGGCATCATCGTGCCCGACCTGCATTATGGCCGCGATGCGCTCATCGGCATCGGTTTGTTCCTGAGCTCGCTGGCTACACATAAGAACGGCATCCGTTCGTTCAGGACCAGGTACCCCGATTATTTTATTTCCAAGAACAAGATCGAGCTGCAAAACGGCATCGATGTAAAGGAAATATTCGAAAAGATAAAAACCAAATACAGGAACCAGCCCGTAAACACCGAGGATGGTTTGAAAATAGAGTTCGACAGCGACTGGGTACACCTGCGTACGTCCAACACAGAACCCATCATTCGTATCTATGCCGAAAGCAGTTTTGAAACAACTGCCAACAACATAGCATTAAGGCTGATGCATGATATTAAAGAGTTTTTGTAGTTCAATGAATAATTTTCAGGGTATTTGTCAAAATCCTTGATATACATGCATTCGTCCTGCGTTTTTGGTTACTAATATATATTTCTGATTTCGATCAAATATAGAATCAGGTTTTTTAATGAATTTTGCGCTCCGCCATGTGCGGAGCGTTTTTTATTAAATGATATACAGCCATGACCAGTCAGACTGCCCGTATTTATTTCGATAATGCGGCCACCACTCCACTCGATCCCCAGGTACTGGAAGCCATGATGCCCTACTTTACCGAAAAGTTTGGCAATCCTTCTTCGATATACAGCTATGGCCGCGAAAGCCGCCTGGCTATCGAAAACGCGCGTAAATCAGTAGCCAAACTGCTGAATGCGCACCCGGCAGAGATCTTTTTCACCTCCGGTGGTACCGAAAGCTCCAATACCGCCATTACGGCCTCGGTAAAAGACCTGGAGTGCAGGCATATCATTACATCGCCTGTAGAGCATCATGCCACCCTGCATACTGTAGAACATATGCATGGCACCGGTGAAGTGGCATTGAGCTATGTAAAGATGCTGCCCAATGGCCACATCGATATCGACCACCTGGGCGAACTGCTGGCCAACAGCACCGAAAAATGCCTGGTTACTTTGATGCATGCCAATAACGAGATCGGCAATATCACCGATATCCATGCCGTGGGCAACCTTTGCAAACAATATGGCGCCGTGTATCATTCCGATACCGTGCAAACCGTTGGGCATTTTCCCTTCGATTTGCGTAACACACCCGTACATTTTATCACCGGCGCCGGTCATAAATTCCATGGCCCCAAGGGTGTGGGTTTGTTGTATGTGAACGAGCATGTAAAGATCAAACCTTATATACACGGCGGCTCGCAGGAACGTAATATGCGGGCAGGCACCGAAAACCTTTATGGCATTGTGGGTTTTGCCAAAGCCCTGGAACTGGCTACCAGCCATTTTGAATTGCACAGCGCCTATATACGCGATATCAAGATGTATATGATGGAGCAGTTGCAAAAGCATATTCCTGTGGCCACCTTCAATGGCGATCCCCTGGGTAAAAGCCTGTATACCGTGCTGAGCGTTTCCTTTCCCAAAAACGAAAGATCGGAGATGCTGCTGTTTAACCTCGATATGAATAATATCTGCGCCAGCGGCGGCAGCGCCTGTACCAGCGGCGCCGACCAGGGATCGCATGTGATCAGGGCCATCAACAACGATCCGAATAAGGTCACCGTAAGGTTCTCTTTTAGTAAACACAATACAAAGGAAGAAGTGGATACCGTGGTGGCGAAGTTGAAAGAGATGATTTAGGAAATTCCTTTATCTTTCTGCCAAAATAATGGATTGGCAGCTATATCTTTTATAATCGGCGTCGACATCGGCACATCCGGCACCAAAGCAATCGCATTTTCTACCGAAGGCCAGGTAATAGCCAATGCCTATGTTTCTTATAATCCTTTACAGGCCATGGCCGGCCACCACGAACTGGATCCGGACATTTTATTGAACGCCGCCGTTACCTGTATGCAAAAGGTGGTGGCCGAAACCAAACAACACCAACTGCTGGGTTTCAGTTTCAGTTGCGCCATGCACAGCCTGATTGCCGTTGATAGCAACGGCCGCCCGCTTACCAAAGCCATCACCTGGGCCGATAACAGGAGCGCCGGATACGCGCAGCAATTAAAAGCCACGCCCGAAGGCCGCACCATTTACCAATACACCGGCACACCCATTCATCCCATGTCGCCCCTGTGCAAGCTCATGTGGATGCAAAAAGAACAACCGGATATCGTTGCCGCTGCCGCCAAATTCATTTCCATCAAGGAATATATTTTTTACCAGCTCTTTCAGCAGTACCTGGTAGATCATTCCATTGCCAGCGCTACCGGTCTCTTTGATATTTTCAACAAACAATGGTACCAACCGGCGCTGCAGGCCGCAGGTATTACCAAAAATCATTTGTCGCAACCGGTAAGCGCCACGCACATCGTAACAGGTTTGCGGAACGATTATGCCAAACAGTTAGATGTAGATCCCAACACTCCTTTTGTGATTGGCGCCAGCGATGGCTGCCTCGCCAACCTGGGCAGCAGCGCCACCCAACCCGGCGACGTAGCCATTACCATCGGAACCAGCGGCGCGGTACGCATGGTGGCAGACCAGCCTGCCTATGACACCAAAGAACGCATCTTCAACTATATTTTAACCGATAGATTATACATATCCGGCGGCGCCGTGAACAATGGGGTAGTGGTGTTGAAATGGTATGCCGAGCATTTTTTACAAAGAACCTTTACCTCGGCCAAAGACATACAATGGTTTGTGGAAGAAGCCTCGAAAGCGCCGGCAGGGGCAGAGGGACTGATCTTTTTACCCTATATACTGGGGGAAAGGGCGCCCATTTGGGATGCCGGTGCGCGCGGTGTTTTCCTGGGTGTACATGCCGGCCATACCCAGGCGCATTTTATGCGGGCCATCGTGGAAGGTATCAACTTTGCCATTGCCCAGGTGGCCGGTTCGGTACAGGAAACCATCGGGCCCATACAACGCATTTATGCCAGCGGCGGTTTTATCAATTCACCCACCTGGTTACAATGGCTTACGGATGTGCTGAACAAGGAAATCATCATCATCAATAAAGAAGATGCCTCTTCCATAGGTGCGGCCATGCTGGGGCTGGAAGCCCTGGGCGTGCCTTTGCAGGAAGAAGGCGGCATAGAACAAAGGTACCAGCCTTCGTTGTTGAACCATGAACTGTATAAAAGGCATTTCGGTGTGTATGTGTCTGTATATGAGCAGGTAAGACCGCTATTACAGGCCCTGCCGGTATAGCCGCGCCTTTAACAATATTTTTACCACAACTGGCATTGTTTTTCTGTTATAGATATACGAAAGGCCTGCACAACATCGCCTTTTAAGCACGATCACTGTGGTTAAGTTTTAGAAACCACGCCGTAACGTGGTGAACTGCCGGGTACTGCCTGGCAGTTTTTTTTGTCCCCTTATGTGGGGATAGTCCTTCTCATAATTTTAGCTGAATTTGCTGTAAATTGATCCAACAAACTCTACATGTATGAACCAGCTGACTGCGGCCAAAGGCCGGGTGCAATCCATAGATATATTGCGTGGTATTGTAATGGTGCTGATGGCCCTTGACCATACACGCGATTTTTTTCACATCACCGCCTTTACCGCCGACCCGCTGGACGCCGCTACCACCACACCGGCCTTGTATTTTACCCGCTGGGTAACCCATTTTTGTGCGCCCACCTTCCTGTTCCTGGCGGGTGTTTCGGCCTACCTGGTGGGCAAGCGCAGGGCCAAACCCGAACTAAGCGGTTTCCTGATAAAACGCGGCATCTGGCTGATACTGGTGGAAATGGTATTGGTAACCCTGGCGCTTACCTTCAACCCGCTGTACAATAATATCTTTTTACAGGTGATCTGGGCCATTGGCATCAGCATGATATTGCTGGGTTTGATTGTTCGGTTGCCTTATAAGGTTATATTCTCCCTCGGTGTGTTGATCGTAGCAGGGCACAACCTGCTCGATTACCCTGAGGCGGCCCGCAACAACGATGTGGGTTTTTTCTGGGACCTGGTGCACAACGGCCGTTTCGATGCCTACCTGCTGGCGCCCAATTACCGCCTCTTTATCGTGTATGCTTTTTTACCCTGGACGGGTATCATGCTCATGGGTTATTGCGCAGGCCGTTTGTTTGAACCTACCGTTGATCCTGCCCGCCGCCGCAAAGTACTTATATCGGTGGGGCTGGGCGCTATTGCGTTGTTTGTGGTATTGCGGCTGATCAATGGCTACGGCAATCCTTTTCCATGGCAATCGCGGGATACTTCATTACAAACCTTTTTTGCTTTTATGAACGTGCAGAAGTACCCGCCTTCTTTGATGTATACCTGTATAACATTGGGTCCGGCCCTGATTGTGCTGGCCCTGCTCGAAAACGTGCAGAACCGCTTTACCAATTTTGTACGGGTATTTGGCAGGGTGCCTTTCTTTTATTACGTCATTCATTTTTATCTCATCCATATATTGACGGTGATCGCCTTTTATGCATCGGGTTATGGCAGCAACGATATCGTTTCGCAACAGGTGCCCTTCCTGTTCAGACCTTTGGATTTTGGGTACCCGCTATGGGCCGTGTACCTGATATGGGCCTTTATCATTGCTTTGTTATATCCCTTGTGCAAATGGTACGACCGGTATAAGAGCACCCATTTTCAATGGTGGCTTAGTTACCTGTAAGCAGTATCTTTTTATTCAAAAGAATGGCCTGCGCGTTGCGCACCTGTACATGGTAAATACCTTTTAATTGTAAAGGAACGGGCGTGTTTGCGCGGCATTGCAGTACCAATCGTCCCTGCATGTCGAAAATATTTACCATGGCATTGGGATCGGATTGAACATACAGTGTATTATGCATTAATTTCAGTGAAGTAACTGCTTTTGTTTTTACCATCACAATGTTGGAATAGGTGGTGATGCCCTCCTTGTCTGACATGCGCAGCCGGTAATAATTCAAGCCCGGCAATGGCGACGCATCTACATAGGCATATCCATCCGGTTCGTTGATGGGGCTGAAGTTTTTACCGTCACTGCTTCTTTCCACTATAAAATGTCCGCCGTTGGCAGTGGCCCAGTCCAGGTATACCTTTCCATTTTTTTCCTCGCCGCTGAAATGCAGCAGTTCCACAGGCAGCAGGCTGATCACCGATACATCGAAACTTACCTGGTTGCCGCCGCCATTCTCATAGTATTCCAGCACCAGGTCGTAGGTGCCGTCGAGTACGGCCGTGTAGTTCGACACCTGGTAGCCATGATCGTTCCAGGCATTGATGACCCAGGTGGCGCCGCCATCGAGACTGAGCCGGTAGCCGTCGTCGCCGCCCACCAGGAACAGGTAGGTGCCATTGTCAAAGGTTTTGCGCAGCCGGTAACGCACGCTGAATGTTTCGGTTTGTACCGGGCAGCTATTGGTATGATAAGTAACGTTATCGCCGCCAAAGTTTTGACTGAAATACGGACTAACGGCATTACCCGCCTGCACCATTCCTTTATAAATGTTGAAGCTGGTGCCATCGTACACATAACCCCGCCATACATTGTTGGTGCCATATACAGTTTGGTCGCCGGTAGCCACGCAGGCATTCTTTAGTTCAAAAGATACACGGTTCTCGGCGCCGTTATCGTAATACTCCAGCACCATATCATAACTGCCATTCAGGTATACCGTAACAGTGGTGGTGGTATAAGGATGATCGGCCCAGTTATCGATGAGCCAGGAGCTGCCGCCATTGATACTAAAACGATAGCCATCGTCGCCGCCCACGGTGAATTCGTAATAACCTGCCGGAAAATTTCTACGCAGTTTATAACGTACACTAAAAGTTTCGGCATAAACAGCGCATAACCAGGTTGCAAATGTAGCCGTGTTGCCGCCAAAATTCTGATCAAAATTGGGACTGGCGCCACCGCCTTCGTTTACATACCCGCGGTAGGAAGTGAAATTGGAATTGTCATACACATAACCGATCCAGGTATTGCCGGTTCCATAACTTACCTGGTCTCCCAGGGCAACGATACATTGAGAGCGCACCTGCATACCCAGGCAGGCGGTACAGATTACTACTAACAGCCAGTTTTTCACGAGATTAGGGATTTTAAAACACTTAAAAAATAGTAGGTGTTACCACTTATGTGATGAACGCCCCTATTTTGTGGTTATTGCACAAAAATTCCTGATGCCCGTCAACTTCGTTTTAAATAAATTCTAAAACGGCTGAATCTGACTGAATTACAAATGGGGATTATTTACTTGATAAGACTTTTGATCTCACTCAGCTTCAATAAAGCTTCCACGGGCGTCAGGCGGTTGATATCGAGCCCGTCGAGTTTGCGGCGGATCTCATCAAAGGTTTCGCTGTGGGCGTCAAAAATGCTGAGCTGCATTTTTTGGGTGGTAATGTTTTTTACCTGTTCGGTAAGAGGAGCAGGATCGTCTACATTTTTTTCTTCCAGGTGTTTGAGTATCTCGTTGGCACGTTGTATAAGTGAGGGCGGCATGCCGGCCATCTTGGCCACATGTATACCAAAGCTGTGTGTGCTGCCACCAGGCGCCAGTTTGCGCAGGAAAATGATCTTATTGCCTATCTCTTTATTGGTGACATGGTAGTTTTTGATGCGCGGGAATTTATTTTCCAGCTCATTCAGTTCATGATAGTGCGTGGCGAATAAGGTCTTGGGTGCACAGTTGGAATGATGCAGGTATTCAACAATACTCCAGGCTATGGAAATGCCATCGTAGGTAGAAGTGCCGCGGCCGATCTCATCGAGCAATATGAGGCTGCGCGAAGTGATGTTGTTGATGATGCTGGCGGTTTCGTTCATCTCCACCATGAACGTACTCTCGCCGCCGCTCAGGTTATCCGAAGCGCCTACGCGCGTGAATATCTTATCGGTTAAAGGTATATGGGCGCTTTGTGCAGGTACAAAACTGCCCATATGCGCCATCAGTGTGATCAGGGCGGTTTGACGCAGCAGGGCGCTTTTACCGCTCATATTCGGACCGGTGAGGATAATGATCTGCTGGCCCGCCGGGTCCAGTAGAATGTCGTTGGCAATATAGGGTTCGCCGGCCGGCAGGTTGCGTTCGATAACGGGATGCCTGCTTTCTTTCAGATCGAGGGCGCCGCCATCGTGCAGTTCGGGTTTTTTGTAGTTGAACTTTAAGGCATTCTCGGCAAAACACAACAGGCAATCGAGTATGGCCAGCACACTGCCGTTTACCTGCATGGGCGCTATATAATCCTGCAGCTCCAGCAGCAGCTTGTCGTAAATTTCCTGTTCGATGGCGAGTATCTTGTCTTCGGCGCCGGTGATCTTTTCTTCATATTCCTTCAGCTCGGCTGTAATATAACGTTCGGCATTGGCCAGGGTTTGTTTGCGCATCCATTCGGCCGGTACCTTGTTCTTATGCGAATTGGTTACCTCCAGGTAATAACCGAACACATTGTTGAACCCGATCTTCAGCGAGCTGATGCCTGTTTTTTCGGCTTCTGCCTGTTGCAGTTTTACCAGGTATTCTTTTCCGCCGGTAGCGATGGCGCGCAGTTCATCCAGTTCGGTATGAATGCCGGGCTGCACCACGCCGCCCCTGGCAACCTGTACAGGTGGATTGTCTACAATTTCTTTGGTGATCTTTTCTTCTATATAATGACAGGCGTTCAGCGAATCGGCCAGTCTTTTCAGGTAATCGTTTTCACACGCTGCGCAGAGTTGTTTGATTTCTTCGATATGTTTTAGTCCGCGGGCGATTTGCAATACCTCGCGCGGGTTGATCTTTTTCAGGGGTATCTTGCTCACCAGCCGCTCCACATCGCCGCATTGTTTGATGTGGTGCACCAGCTTGGTGCGCAGCTCTACTTCCCTGATAAAAAATTCCACCAGGGTCAGCCGTTCGTTGATGCGGCTGATATCTTTTAAGGGCAGCAGTATCCATCGTTTCAGCAAACGGGCGCCCATAGGCGAAACCGTATTGTCGAGCACTTTGTGCAGGGTATTGCCATCACCATGGCCGATCAGCTCCAGGTTGCGGATGGTAAAGCGGTCCATCCATAAATAATCATCGCGGTCGATGCGCTGGATGGAGGTGATGTGCTGCAGGTTGGGGTGTTCGGTATCTTTCAGGTAATGTAGTACCGCGCCGGCCGCTACAATGCTGTGTTGCAGACCTTCTACGCCAAAACCTTTCAGGGAATGGGTTTGAAAATGTTTCAGCAGGCTTTCGTTGGCATAGGCTTCATCGAAGATCCAGCTTTCCATGGTGTAGGTATAGAAGCGGGACCCGAAGTTTTCCTTAAAATGTTTTTGATAGCTGCGCTGGAAGATCACCTCTGCCGGTTTGAAGGTTTGCAGCAGCTTATCGATGTATTCGTTGTTGCCTTCGGCCACAAAAAATTCACCGGTGGAGATATCGAGGAAGGCGATGCCTGCCTGGTTGTCGGTGAAATGAATACCGGCCAGGAAGTTGTTGCTGTTGTGTTCCAGCAGTTTTTCGTTGGTGGCCACGCCGGGGGTCACCATTTCGGTTACGCCGCGTTTAACGATGCCTTTGACCGTTTTCGGGTCTTCGAGCTGGTCGCAGATGGCCACGCGGTAGCCTGCCCGCACCAGTTTGTGCAGGTAGGTATCCAGTGCATGATGCGGGAAACCGGCCAGTTCGCTGCTGGCGGCGGCGCCGTTGTTTCGTTTGGTGAGGGTAATGCCCAGCACCTGTGAGGCAATGATGGCATCTTCGCCGAAGGTTTCGTAAAAATCGCCCACCCTGAACAGGAGTACCGCGTCGGGATATTTTTGTTTAATGGCGCGGTGCTGCTGCATCAAAGGGGTATCTGAACTTGATTTGGCCATGGAGGGCAAATATATAGAAAGGATTGGGAGGGGATAAAAGGGCATTGGGGCAATGTGGGTAAATTGGGAAAAAATGCTACCTACCCGTCGTCCCTAGCGGGACGGTGCCTATGTGTGACTCGTTGTGCTACCCACGCGTCGTTCCTGACGGGACGAGGCGCATGTGTAACCCGTTGTTGCTACCCACCGGTCGTCCCTGGCGGGACGATGCCCATGTGTAACCCGATGTGCTACCTACCCGTCGTCCCTAACGGGACGATTCCCATGTGAAACCCGATGTGCTACCCACGCGTCGTCCCTGACGGGACGAGGCGCATGTGTAACCCGTTGTGCTACCCACCCATCGTCCCTAACGGGACGATGCCTATGTGTGACCTGTTGGGCTACCCACCCATCGTCCCTGGCGGGACGAGGCGCATGTGAGACCTGATGTGATACCCACCGGTTCGGCGCCCTGGCCGGGGCCCGCCGGCTTGCACATGGCACGCGAACACGAATATAAACGTCCGTCCCGTTAGGGACGACGGGTGGGTAGCACCCAATCCAATAAAATGCACCCGCGTCCCGTTAGGGACGCCCGGTGTGTAGTATCTTTGCGCCATGCGCAAGCTAAGCATGGACGAGCTGAACCGTAAATCGGTCGAAGAATTCCGGGAATCCGAAAAAATACCCATTGTGGTGGTCCTCGACAACATCCGCAGCATGCATAACGTAGGCAGCGTCTTCCGTACGGCCGACGCCTTTTTACTGCAAGGCATGGTTTTATGCGGCTACACACCGCAACCCCCGCACCGCGACATTCACAAAACCGCCCTCGGCGCCACCGAAACCGTGCACTGGCAATACAGCGCCACTACCGTGGAGGCCGTGCAGCGTTTGAAAAACGAAGGGTATAAGGTATATGCCATAGAACAGGTAGTGAACAGCATTCCCCTCCATCGATTCGAATACAACGGTCCGCTGGCCGTGGTGTTTGGGAACGAGGTGAATGGGGTAGAAGAGGAGGTGTTGAAGCTGTGCGATGGAAGTATAGAAATTCCCCAGTTGGGTATGAAACATTCATTGAATATATCCGTGGCGGCAGGTATTGTGTTGTGGGAATTGGTCAGCAATAAAATTGGATAATGAGTACGGTAAAGAAGTATTTGAGTTTGATAAAATTCTCGCACACCATCTTTGCGATGCCGTTTGCGATGATCGGGTTTTTTCTGGCTGTTTTAAAAGTTGAAAGAGCAGGGAGTTTGAACCAGGCGATCGGTTGGCACGCGGATCTGACGAATGGGGTCGCGATGCAATTCTATGTCATTAAATTTACCCTCGTCATCCTCTGCATGATCTTTGCGCGCAGCGCCGCCATGGCCTTCAACCGCTATCTCGACCGCCAATTCGATGCCCGCAACCCCCGCACCGCCATCCGCGAGATCCCCGCGGGTATTCTCAAGGCCGATAACGTGCTCATCTTTACCATCGCCTGCAGCATCCTGTTCATTGCCTGCACCTGGTTTATCAATACCATTTGTTTTTTTCTGTCGCCGGTAGCGCTGTTTGTGATTCTATTTTATAGTTATACAAAACGGTTTACCCCGCTTTGCCACCTGGTGCTCGGCCTCGGCCTCTCATTGGCGCCCATTGGCGCTTACCTGGCGGTAACGGGTAAGTTTGCGTTGTTACCGGTATTGTTTTCTTTGGCCGTTATTTTTTGGGTGAGTGGCTTTGATATCATTTATGCCCTGCAGGATGAAGAGTTCGATAAATCGAACCAGTTATATTCTATTCCTTCCTGGCTGGGTAAGGCAAAGGCATTGCGGGTGTCGGAGATACTGCATGTGTTGAGTGCCGTTTGTGTGATCATCGCCGGTTTGTCGTTTGGTTGGTTATACTGGGCGGGTGTGGCGGTATTTGTAAGTATGCTGTTGTACCAGCACTCCATTGTAAAACCCACCGATCTGCGGCGGGTGAACCTGGCCTTTATGACGGCCAATGGCATCGCCAGCGTGGTGTTTGCGGTATTCGTCATTGCCGATATCATTATCAACTAACACCATGCCGCGCATACTCTCCATAGACTACGGCCTCAAACGCACCGGCATTGCCGTCACCGATCCTTTAAAGATCATCGCCACCGGGCTTACTACCATCGAAACACCCCAACTCTTCAATTTCTTAAAAGAATATTTTAAGAAAGAAGAAGTAGAGCTCATCATCATCGGCGAACCGCGTAACTGGGATGAGTCGGACACCCACGCCACCCCGCTGGTAAAAAAAGCCGTGGAAAGGCTTAAAAAAGAATTCCCCGCAATACCCGTAAAAACCGTCGACGAACGCTATACCTCCAAAATGGCCAGCCGCGCCATGATAGATATGGGTTTGAAAAAGAAACAACGCCGCAATAAGGCCCTGGTGGACGAGATCGCCGCTACTATTCTGTTACAGGAATATTTAAACAGTATTAGCTGATTATCAACGTTTTTAAGTTAAACTAATTGTCATAAATTTGCAGCTATGATTTTACCTATCGTAGCATACGGGGCCCCCATTTTACGAGCCGTGAGCAAAGACATTACCCCCGATTACCCAGGCCTATCCAAACTAATCGACGACATGTGGGAAACCATGTATGCCAGCAGCGGCGTAGGCCTGGCAGCACCACAGGTGAACAAAGACATCCGCCTGTTTGTGATGGACAGCGCCCAGGTATTCGAAAACCAGGACGAAGAAGACAAAGGCAAATACCCCGATGCCCCCGGTATCAAACAGGTGTTTATCAACGCCCGCATCAAAGCCCTCAACGGCGAACAATGGGCCTATAACGAAGGCTGTTTAAGCATCCCCAAAATTCGTGAAGATGTGATGCGCCACGAAACCGTCACCATTTCTTATGTGGATGAAAACTTTCAACCCCACGAAAAAACATTCAACGGTCTCACCGCACGCATCATCTTACACGAATACGATCATATCGAAGGCAAACTGTTTATCGATTACCTGAAACCGTTGAAACGCAAATTGCTGAAAGGAAAACTCGACGATATTTCCAAAGGCAAGATACGCGCCGATTATAAAATGATCTTCCCCAAATAATGCGGTGGCTTTTCTGTATCCTGGGTGTTCTTATTTCCTGCTATACGATAGCACAGGATTCTACTGCAAAAGACTCTACCGTTCATGTAACGCTCAAAGAAGTAGTGGTGCGCGCCAACCTCAACGTGCCCGCCTTTATCGAGCGCGTCAAAAACGACACCACGTTTTACAAGGCCTTCCGCAACCTGAAAGTATTGGGCTATACCTCGCTGAACGATATTCGTATACTCGATAAAAAAGGCCAGCTCACGGCCTCGCTCAACAGCCGCACCCGGCAGCATGTGCAAAACGGCTGCCGCCATACCGAAGTACTCGAAGAACAAACCACGGGCGACTTTTACAACAGAAAACGCCAGTACAATTATTACACGGCCAATATGTACGCGGGTTTGTTTTTTGCCAACGACACGGTGTGCGGTGAAACCAATATCGTAAAAGACGTGGCCTTTAGCACCCAGGGCAAAAGCGGTATGGAAAAACACAAGGAACAATTGAAGATGTTGTTCTTTAACCCCGGCAAAAAAATACCCGGCATTCCCTTTATCGGCAATAAGGTGGCGTTGTTTGATGAAGACGTAGCCGAACGCTACGACTTCACCATCGATATGGATGCTTTTAAAGGAGAGATGTGTTATGTGTTTTCGTGCAAACCCCGCCCCGGTGAAAAAGACAAGATCGTGGTCAATGAAATGACCACCTGGTTCAGGATCGATACCTGGGAAATAGTAGCCCGCACCTACGACCTCAGCTACAATGCCGGCGTGTACGACTTCGACGTGCACATGGAAGTGGAAATGACAAAGTTTGGTGAATACCTGGTGCCAAAACTATTGCGTTACCAGGGCAACTGGGATGTGGTGATGAAAAAAAGGGAGCGGGCCATATTCACGGCCACGCTGTTCGATTTTAAATGATGTTCTTCGTTTTTACATAGTTCCGCCACTTGGTAAACAACTGCTGCATATCATCCGGTATCTCGCTTTCAAATACGACTTCTTTGCGTGTACGCGGATGAATAAAGCCAATGGTACGTGCATGCAGCGCATGGCGCGGGCAAATGGCAAAACAATTATCTACAAACTGTTTGTATTTACTGAACACTGTTCCTTTCACGATCTTATCGCCACCGTATAATTCATCATTGAACAACGGGTGGCCGATATGTTTCATATGCACGCGAATCTGGTGGGTACGCCCGGTTTCCAGCTCGCATTGAATGATGGTAACATAACCCAGTCGCTCCAACACCTTGTAATGGGTGACTGCCTCCTTACCATACTCGCCATCGGGATAGGCATCGAAGATCTTGCGAAAACGCTGGTGGCGGCCCACATGCGCGCGGATGGTGCCGCTGTCTTCGGCCACATCGCCCCAAACCAGGGCCACGTATTGCCGGTGTATGGTATGATCGAAGAATTCCTTGGCCAGGGAGGTAACGGCTTTTTCGGTTTTGGCCAGCACCATCAGTCCGCTGGTATTTTTATCGATGCGGTGCACCAGCCCAAAACGGGGGAGGGTATCGGCCGAAATATCGCTGTTTTGCTGCTGCAGGTACCAGGCCACGCCGTTGATGAGGGTGCCCCGGGGGTTGCCGCTGGCCGGGTGAACCACCAGCCCTACCGGTTTGTTGATGATGAGTATGTCATCGTCTTCAAAAACAATATTCAGGGGCATGGGCTCGGGGATGATCTCCTCGCCCTGCATTTCCTTATCGGAGTAAACAATGATCTCTTCGCCGGGTTTTATTTTGTGGTTGGCCTGCACGGTTTTACCGTTTACTGTAACACGGCCGCTTTCAATGGATTGCTGCACTTTGTTGCGCGAGGCGCCTTCTATGCGGGCTACCAGGAATTTATCGAGCCGCATCGGCTCCTGGCCCTTGTCCACTTTCAGGCTCATTCGCTCATACAACTCTTCGGTACCTTCAACACTTTCATCGGGGTCGTTCAAAAAGTTGGTGTCTTTACTGGTCATGGGGCTTTCTGATGTTTGGGCAAAGGTAAGCATCCGGCGCTAACCGGCGGAAAGTGGTACATTTGTAATTTGTATGGATAATGTCATAAAACAGACCGTTTTATTCCAGGATATGGGCTGGATGGAGTACCAGGAGGCCTGGGATTACCAGGAGGCCCTGTTGAAGGAAAACGTGCGGATAAAAGGGGTATTAAGGGACTTGCAGAACGGGACAAGCCGGTCTGTTGACGGGACTTCCGGGTCTGGCGCCGGGGCATACCAGGAAAACACCCGGACTTATGCCGCTGCACCGGTGACATATCCCCAAAACACCGGGACAAGTACAGCAAAACACGGGACTTCTGCTGAAAAACCCGGAACATATGCCCCTGATCACGTGACAACAGCCCCTGAACACGGGTCATCACAGGGTAGTTCCGTTCCTTCAGGCCAGTATACCCACATACAAGACCCTTTACCCGGTGATACAAGGGGTATTGCCCACACGATCAACCCTCATGTCCGGATAAATGACCCTGATGCCCGGGAAAACGGTGGCCATGTCCCGGATGTAGACGCTAAAGTCCCGGGTGTTGGTGCAGAAGTCCCGGATGTTGGTGCAGAAGTCCGCGTGCCGGACACCAAAAACTACCTGTTATTCGTAGAACACCCGCCTGTTTACACGCTTGGTAAGAGCGGCTCCATAGAAAACATACTTATTAGCGAAGAAGATCGCCTGGCAAAGGGTATTAGTTTCTATCATACCAACCGCGGCGGCGATATTACCTTTCATGGTCCCGAACAAATAGTGGGTTATCCCATATTGGACCTGGAAAAGTTTTATACCGATATCGGAAAATACCTGCGTAACCTGGAGGATGTGATCATTGCCACCATGGCCGATTACGGGTTGAAGGGTGAGCGTTCACCCGGGGAAACCGGCGTTTGGATGGATGCGGCGGTGCCGGGCAGGGAGCGTAAGATCTGTGCTATGGGCATTCGTTGCAGCCGTTGGGTGACGATGCATGGGTTTGCGTTTAATGTAAATACGGATCTTTCGTATTTTGATTATATTATTCCGTGTGGGATACAGAATAAGAAGGTGACATCTATGGAGAGGGAGTTGGGAAAGAAATTAGATGTGGCTGAAGTGAAAGAAAAACTCAAAGTTAATTTCGGGAAGATATTCGGCGTGGAGCTTGTTAAAAATCTTTAGGCACAAATAGCTTATGCTTCTCCTTCACCTTCCCATCTTCATACAATTCAAACCTATACCACCCCGCATGCATAAAATTCGCCTTATCTATCAATAAATGCGGTTCCCGCACCTTCGTGATCTCAAACACCGGCTCGCTGTCCTCGGTAAAAAACTTAATGGAATAATGATGGTTCACGGCATCGGGCACCACGATCGCCACATTCCCATCCCGCTCGGTAAACACATATTTCGAAGGCTTATACACTTCCTTCGGCCTGAAAGGCTTGATCAATATGGTATCGATGCTGCTGAAGGCAATGGTATCCCTTGTTTTCGACACCACCGAATCGCGGAAACGTTTGAAGTCTTTGGCAGGTATCTGCGCCAGCACGGTATCGTTTCTTTTCACCACAAAAATTTTCTCCGGCTCCGGTTTGGGGCTGGCTGCTGTAGTTTGCAGTTTCTCCTTTATTTCTTCGGCCTGTTTGGGACTTACCTTTTCAGAGATCACCACCCGTTTGGCATTATCGGCCACCGGTCTGCCGGTATTGCCTGCCACCTGTGCACGCGCGGTATCCCAACCGGCCCTTTTCGATTTGGTGAAAACAAACTTGCCGCTATCAAGCACAATAAATAAACGATAGAATTGCCGGGCATCGGGCGCCTTGCTGTCTACAAAACCATTTTGTTGTGCAGTGGGATCGGGCACGGAAAGAATGGAGGAGAAACCCCGGGTGCTGTCTTTCGAGCGTTGGATGCTGATTTGCGTTACAACGGGGTAAGGATTCGACCAACTGATGATGACCTTACCGTTGCCCCGGGTGACGGCTGAAAAATCAGGCAGCACATTCTGTGCGCTTGTAGAGGTACTTACCAGTAAGAGTAACACAGCCAGTATCCGCATGCCCGTTTACAGATTAGTCTTTAATGAGTTTGGCGTGGCAAATATAATAGTTTTGGCACCACGGGCAGCATCCACCTCCTACAGGAATGTTAATGTTCCGGGGGGTAAAGAACGATTACCCTGTAAACCACCACTGTGTATGACCAATATACGGCTGCCGCCTCCAAAATAACCCTTAGACGCCATGTGGAACAATCCAAATAACAGTTTGCCCGTGTACACAAAATCGGTGGGTAACTGGTGCCGTGTATACAGATCGTTCATAAAGCTGATCAGTTCATTTGTTTTGCGGGCATAACCGCCAAAGTGATAATCGTAGCATATATTGAAATTCGTTCCCTGTTGCACTACAAGATCATGCAGCGTATTATTCCCTGCAGGCAGTTTAAGACTGCTGATGCCCAGCACCTGTTGATGCGGATCGCTGGCCTTTACCAAACCCGCCATCATGGTTCCGGTACCCATGGCGCAGGCAATATGGGTATACGATGAACGATCGATCGATTGCAGGATCTCTGCGGCGCCGGCCACACCCAAATTGTTTTGTCCGCCCATGGGTACCACCAAATAATCAGCATGCTCCTGTTCATATTGATAATGGTGCGGCACAAATTGCAATTGCATGCCATAACGCCTTGCATCCTGCAGGGTGGCAGTGGGCAGTTCTTCGCCACGCACAATGCCCATGCAGGCCAAACCCGCCTGTTGGCAGGCAAAGGCGGTAGCCACCAGGTGATTGCTCCAGGCGCCGCCGAATGTGATGATGCCTTTTTTATGCTGTTGTATGGCCTCCTGCAAATGGTATTTCAGCTTGAACCATTTGTTGCCCGATACTACGGGGTGAATACGGTCGAGCCGCAGCACCTCCATGGTAATGCCCTGTTTTTGCAGGCGTTCATCGGGCAGGGGATGAATAATGGCTTTCGATAAGTCAACCGGTTGATTATGATCTTCCACTTATTTTTATATTTTCGTGGCTCAATTTTTAAAATTACGATAATGGAACCAACACTTTTGATATTGGCAGCAGGCATGGCTTCCCGCTACGGCAGTATGAAACAGATAC
>Ga0065721_10050779_pt1 | contig 17991 bp, 14 predicted proteins | sample Mesricmetagenome_FD_59108 | JGI IMG/M metagenome (GOLD analysis project Ga0065721, IMG submission 59108) | Mesophilic microbial community from rice straw/compost enrichment Sample: eDNA_1 v2 (version 2) | ecosystem: Engineered > Solid waste > Grass > Composting > Bioreactor | place: USA: Davis... | reverse complement strand
GCTGTTCCTGCTTCCGATCGCGCTGCTCATTCCGGGGCCGGCAACGAGCGCTGCGCTCATTATCGTCGGCGTACTCATGGTTCAATCGGTTAAGGAAATCGACTTCACGGATCTCGTTATCGGTATCCCGGCGTTCCTGACGATTACGATCATGCCGTTTACTTACAACATCGCGAACGGAATTTCGTTCGGTATCGTTTCCTACGTGCTGCTGGCGTTCGTAGCGAACTTGGCCGGCGACAAGAAGCACAAAATCCACTGGCTCATGTGGGTGCTGTTCGTCATCGTTATCGCGCGCTACGTATTCGTAGGCGGAGAATAATCGCGTTTGTGGGCCGCTCTCGGCTCATGACATAGACTAACCCCGCTTCACTTCCGAACCGACGGAGGTGGGGCGGGGTTTTAACATGTGCAGGTTGAAAAAGGACTCGGAGTGACGCGTATGGTACAATAGGGTAGTTGAGAATCGTTATCGTTGGGTGGAGGGCTTAATATGGAGAAGCTGCCGGCTCGCGGACCTTCAGTTAGAGGGGGCGGGATACGATGATCGGATTAAGCTCGGCGCAGCCCTGGACGCCCGACGAATGGGAGGCCGCTCTGACGGTATGGGAGAACGCCTCGATCGCCGTTCTGGATATTCGCCATCGTCTCATAGAGCCGGGTGAAGCCATTCGAGATTACTCGCTTCCGGCCCATGCCCTGATCGTCGCGTTGAACGGTCCGTGCTCTGTATCTCTGGGTCATGACGCTTATTTAATGGAACGCTTCGCTGTGCTCCATGCTCCCAAAGGTATGCCCCTGACGATCGAGCCGATGGAAGGATGGCTGGACTTCTATCTGATCTTATACAAGGCCACGTTAAATTCCGCTTGCCTCCCGGAAAATCGCTCGTTCGACGGCTACAAGCCGCTGCAGCGCCCCTGCGCCATCAACGTGGCCAATCCGCTGCACTATATCCATTGCTGCAGCAGCATGCACGACTGTTGGCAGCGGCCGCCTCACGCCCGCCGCAAGCTGCACGCCTTGACCGGATTTTATCAACTCGTTAGAGAAATCGGCCTCGATCTGGAGCAGGACCGTTTGGCGGCGCTGCCGCCGGACTATGTTCGGATGACCCAGACCTACATGGAGCAAAATTATCATCTGCCTCTGACCGTGCAGGGACTTGCGGAAGCGCTCGGCATCAGCGCGAGCCAATTGAACCGGCTGTTCAAGCAGCGATGCGGCGCGGGACCGCAGGAATATTTGAAGGAGGTGCGCCTGCAGGCGGCCAGACAGTACTTGCAATTGTATCCGGCCAGCCTGAAGGAGGTCGCCCATGCTACCGGCATCTGCGACGAGTTTTATCTCAGCCGTCTGATCAGGAGCCGCTTCGGCATGACCGCCGAGCAGCTCAGGAAGAAATCCACAAACGGCATGCGCGATTTCTTCATGGAGCAAACGGACCAAGCCCCCTATACTGTTACTAGATTCGATAATGAGAATCATTTTCATAACAGAGGGGAAACCATCATGCTGAAAAAACTGCAACACAAGATGCTGCTTACCGCCGCCGTCAGTTTCATGCTCGTCTCGTCCGCCTGCGGATCTGCCAACAATGCCAGCAGCGCCGGTAACGCCGCCCTGGCCAGCCCGGCGGCATCCGGCGCTTCCCATAGTCCGTCCGCCGCGGCTTCCGAAACACCTGATGCCAACGCTACGCGCACGGTGAACACCGAGAAGGGGGAAGTCGAAATTCCGCTCAATCCCAAGCGCATTATCGTGCCGTTCGTTCAAGGGGATTTGATGGCGCTGGGCATCAAACCGGTCGGCACCTCCTTTAACGACGACGCTGTATTCGAAGAGGAGATGGGGGACACTTCGATCGGCATTCCATGGGAGCTGGATCTGGAAGCCGTCATGGCGCTGGAACCGGATTTGATCATCTACGCTAATCCGGATGAGTACGAGAAGCTGAAGCTGATCGCGCCGACGGTCATCATTTCCGATTTGTACAGCATGGAGTCGCTGCAGAGACTGCAGCTGCTGGGCGATCTGGTCAACCGCAAGGACAAGGCCGAGGAGCTGGTGAAGCAATTCAAGGAGAAGGTGGCCGACAGCAAAGCCAAGCTGGAGCAGGCCGGTCTGCTGGAGAATACCGTATCGTTGTTTGAATGGAAGGAAGCCGGCACCGTGAGCGTGTTCGGCAATAAATACGGGCGGGGCGGAGAACTGCTGTACAGTTATTTGGGTATGAAGGCGCCGCAGCGCATTCAGGAAGAAATTATCGATCATCCGGACGATCCGCGATTGTTGGTGCTGTCGATGGAGGTTGTGGCGGAATACCAAGGGGATTTTATTTTCTCCGATGAACTGGTCGTTAATTTGGAAGGCAATCCCGTCTGGGAAAGTCTGACCGCGGTCAAGGAAGGTCGGTTGATCCAGACCAGCAGCGGCATGTTCTGGTTCAACGACATCCTCTCCATGAACGCGCAGCTGGATTTCATTACGACCCGCCTGCTCGAAGCGGCCGGGCGCTGATGGGGAACAGTCTATGACGCAGCCGCAGCATTCGGCCGGACGCTCGCAAGGCGGCCGGCTTTTCCCTTTGTACATGACGGCCGGCGCGCTTATGCTGTTGGCTGCCGCAGCCGCCTCCGTGTCGTTCGGGGCAGCCGATATGAGCCTGGCCACCGCATGGGGCGCCGTATTTGGCTTTAACCCCGACATCAGCGAGCATCAGGTGATCCGGGCGCTTCGGCTTCCGCGAACGTTGGCGGGAATCGTAGTCGGAGCCAGCCTTGCGGTATGCGGGGCGGTGATGCAAGGAACGACCCGCAATCCTCTGGCGGATTCGGGATTGATGGGCATCAGCTCAGGAGCGGCATGCGGCATCGCCGTAAGCCTCGCTCTTGTACCCGGAGGACCGTATCTCACGCAGATGATGTTCTCGTGCATCGGAGCCGCCTTGGCAACGTCCTTGACTTACCTGTTCGCCTCCGCCGGAGGACGCGGCATGACGCCGCAGCGGCTGGTGCTGGCCGGACTGTCGATCTCCATGCTGTTCGGGGCGCTGACTTCGGCGATCGCGATCAAATACCGGATCGGCAAGGAAATGATTCATTGGACGTCCGGTTCCACCGCCAGCATCAGCTGGATCGAACTGGCCGTCGCGATGCCTTTGTTCGCGCTTGGAATCGGGACGGCTCTCGCCATCTCCCGTTCCGTCACTTTGCTCAGCATGGGAGACGACGTCGCTTCCGGGCTCGGCCTGCAGGCGCGGCGCATCCGGCTGATTGCCACGCTGGCCGTCCTGGCACTGACCGGATTGGCCGTCGTCATCGTTGGGCCAATCGGCTTCGTCGGCATGATCATTCCGCATCTGGCGCGCTTCCTGGTTGGGGCCGATTACCGCTATATCATTCCGATGTCCGCGATTTACGGAGCCGGCTTCCTCGTTCTGGCTGATCTGTTCGGACGGCTGTACAATCGCCCGCACGAGACGCCGCTCGGCATCATTTTCGCCGTCATCGGTGTACCGTGCTTCCTATATATTGCCCGCAAGATCAGGAGGGAAACGCAATGAAGGTGAAGCAAGCGCGCGGGTGGAGCGTTACGTTGGCATTCGCCGTCCTGTTGTTCCTGCTCGTGCTCGTCAGTCTGAATACCGGCAAGATGAGCCTGAAGCTTGGAGAGATCATGGAGGTTTTCCTGGGGGCGGCAAGCGAGCGCAACGAAACGATCGTCTATCAATTCCGCATGCCTCGCATCGTGCTGGCCGCTCTTGTCGGCTTCGGAATGGGAGGCGCCGGAGTCGTGCTGCAAACTCTGCTTCGCAATGACATGGCCAGTCCCGGCACGCTCGGAATCAGCGCCGGAGCCGGACTGTTCGTCATGCTGGTCATTGCCGGGTTTCAGATAACGGCGCTTCCGAGCCGTTATCTGCTTCCCGTCCTGGCTTTCGTCGGCGGCATCACCTCGGCGGTTCTGATTTTCCTGCTAGCCTACCGCCGTCATGCCGAAGTGTCTCCTACCGGACTGATTCTGACCGGGGTGGCCGTAGGCACCGGCTACGGCGCGTTGACGCTGATGATCACCCTCAAGCTGGACGACAATCAGATGGAATTCGCCCAGCGCTGGAACGCGGGCAGCCTGTGGGGAGACGACTGGAACTATATCGGCATTATGCTGCCTCTGGTCGCGGGCATCTGGCTGTATCTGTACAGCCGGTATCGGATTCTGGATCTGTTCGCGCTCGGTCAATTGCTGGCCAAAGGATTGGGCGTGCGCATCCGCTACCAGTTCGTCTCGCTGGCGCTGGCCGCGGTCGCTCTGTCCTCGGTCAGCGTGGCGTTCGGCGGCAGCTTCTTCTTCGTCGGACTGATCGCCCCGCACATTGCGCGCCGGCTGTGCGGAGGCAACCACGCTTGGCTTCTGCCGGCCTCGTCGCTGGCGGGAGCGCTGCTCGTGCTGGCCGCGGATACGCTGGTCCGCTCCTCGATCGCCATCGTCGGCATTCCGACAGGAATCGTCATTACGCTGATCAGCGCGCCTTATTTTTTGTATTTGCTGGCCCGAATAAAATAAATCGCCTGCTGCGGTCCGATCGCCGCGTACATTTTGAGCAAAACACGAACATTAATAATAATTCTCAATGAAAGCGTTCGTCTTTGTTTGACAGTTCCCCCTGCTCTGGGGTACACTTAGAAGCGTCAAGAAGCGAAATGACTTGCCGGTTACAAGGCAAGACGCCAAGCGCGTATATGTCGGGGATCGGCCCGAACGTCTCTACCCGGAAACCCTAATTTCCGGACTACGCGGCAATCGCAGGCGGCATGAAATAGAAGCGCGGACCAAACGAGGTTCGGGCTTTGTCTTGTCGTCGCTGCGCGTTGTTGCGAAGAACGTAGAGAACGAAGGTCGATTGGGGAATACTGAGGGTATTCCTATCGATCTTTTTTTTCATTTCGGGTGGAAAAAGAACAGAACGCAACCGGGGAAGGGTGGAATCATGTCGTCACTTGTCGGCGTCATCATGGGCAGCACGTCGGATTGGGAAACGATGAAGAAAGCGTGCGAGATTCTTGAGGAGTTGAACATTCCCTACGAGAAAAAAGTCGTCTCCGCGCATCGGACGCCGGACTTGATGTTCGAATATGCGGAATCCGCGGTATCCCGCGGCTTGAAAGTGATTATCGCCGGCGCCGGAGGCGCCGCTCATCTGCCGGGCATGGTCGCAGCGAAGACCGTCCTGCCCGTTATCGGAGTGCCCGTTCAATCGAAAGCGTTGAACGGGCTGGACTCGTTGCTCTCCATCGTGCAGATGCCGGGAGGCATTCCGGTGGCGACGGTGGCGATCGGCGCGGCAGGCGCGACGAACGCGGGCTTGCTCGCGGCGCAGATTGTCGGCGCGTTCGATGCGGACGTGCAGGCTCGCGTAGCCGCAAGGCGCGATCGCATTACGCGCGACGTGCTGGACAACGCGGAGCTGCCTTCATGAGCGGAGGGGATAACGTGAACAAGCTCGTCAATTTGTTCGACGGAGAGGGCATGGCGTGCGACGAGTTCGGCTGTGCCGTTCCGGAAGCGGCGAGCGGGACCACGGGGAGCGTCGGCGCGGCAAGCGAAACGCTGGAGAGCGGCAGTACGGAGGGAGAAACGCTGAAAAGCGGCAGTGCGGCCGGAGGCACGGTCTCGTCCAAGCGACAGATTCTGCCGGGATCGACGATCGGCGTCCTCGGCGGCGGCCAGCTCGGCCGGATGCTGGCGCACGCCGGCAGCCGACTCGGCTACCGGTTAGTGACGCTCGATCCGACGCCCGACAGCCCTTGCGGGCAGACAGCCGCGCAGATCACGGCGGCGTACGACGACCGGGAGGCGGCGCGGGAATTGGCGCAGCGCTCTGACGTCATCACGTACGAGTTCGAGAACGTGGACGCCGGAGTCGCCGAGATGCTGGAGTGCGAATCGTACGTGCCGCAAGGCAGCAAGCTGCTGTATACGACGCAGCATCGGCTGCGCGAGAAGCAGGCGGTCGAGGCGGCGGGGGCGCAGGTTGCGCCTTATGCCGAGATCGAGAGCCTGGACGGCTTGCGCGAAGCGGCCGAGAGGCTCGGACTTCCGGCGGTGCTGAAGACGGCGACCGGCGGCTATGACGGCAAAGGCCAATGGGTGCTGCGGAGCGAGGACGAGCTGGCGACGGCTTGGGAAGAGGCGAGTCGGGCCGGTACGCAGCTCGTGCTGGAGAAGTTTATTGTTTTCGATAAGGAAATTTCCGTGATCGCGGCGAGAAGCCCTTCGGGAGAAGTGAAGACATTCCCGCCTGCGGAAAATATCCACGTTCATAATATATTGCATCTATCCATCGTGCCGGCGCGCATTTCGGAGCAAGTGCGTTCCGAGGCCGAGAAGCTGGCTGTATCGATCGCCGAGACGCTCGGCGTCGTCGGATTAATCGCCGTCGAGATGTTCCTGACGGCGGACGGCAAGCTGTACGTGAATGAGCTGGCGCCGCGTCCGCACAATTCCGGACATTACACGATGGAAGCGTGCCGTACGTCGCAATTCGAACAGCACGTCCGGGCGATCTGCGATCTGCCGCTCGGGGACCCGTCGCTGCTGACGCCCGTCGTCATGGCGAACATCCTCGGCGAGCATATGGAGCCGCTTCTGGCCTGGATGGGCGAGAACGACCCGATTGCGGAGAAGCTGGGCGTTGAGGTCAAGGTTCATCTGTACGGCAAGGCGGAAGCGAAACACAAGCGCAAGATGGGTCACCTGAACGTGCTCGCCCCGAACGCAGAGGCGGCGTTGGAATGGATATCCCAATCGAACATATGGAGGGTTTAATCACACATGTTAGAACGTTATAGCCGTCCCGAGATGCGGGCGATCTGGACCGAACAGAACAAGTTCCAAGCCTGGCTGGAGGTAGAACTGTGCGCGTGCGAGGCGTGGGCCGAGCTCGGACACATTCCGCGCGAAGACACGGTGGAGCTGCGCAAAAACGCGAAGTTCGACATCGACCGTATTTACGAGATCGAGCTGGAAACCCGCCACGACGTTATCGCCTTTACCCGCGCGGTATCCGAGAGTCTGGGAGCGGAGCGCAAATGGGTGCACTACGGCTTGACCTCGACGGACGTCGTCGATACGGCGATGGGCTATCTGCTCCGTCAGGCGAACGAGATTTTGCGCAAAGATATCGAGAACTTCATCGCCATCCTTCGCGAACAGGCGATTAAATATAAGAACACGCCAATGATGGGCCGGACGCACGGCGTTCATGCGGAGCCGACGACGTTCGGGCTGAAGCTGGCGCTGTGGCACGAGGAAATGAAGCGGAATCTGGAGCGGTTCGAGCATGCGGCGGACGGCGTTCAATTCGGCAAAATGTCCGGAGCGGTCGGCACTTACGCCAACATCGATCCTTTCGTCGAGCAGTTCGTCTGCGACAAGCTCGGCATCAAGGCGGCTCCGATCTCGACGCAGACGCTTCAGCGCGACCGCCATGCGGAATACATGGCGGCGCTGGCGCTGATTGCGACGTCGATCGACAAGTTCGCGACGGAAATCCGCGGCTTGCAGAAGAGCGAGTTTCGCGAAGTCGAGGAGCCGTTCGGCAAAGGCCAGAAAGGCTCGTCCGCGATGCCGCACAAGCGCAATCCGATCGGCTGCGAGAACATGAGCGGCCTGTCCCGCGTCATTCGCGGCCATATGCTGACCGCCTACGAGAACGTGCCGCTGTGGCACGAACGCGACATCTCGCATTCCTCGGCGGAGCGCGTTATTCTGCCGGACGCGACGATGCTGCTGAACTACATGCTGAACCGTTTCGGCAACATCGTGAAGAACTTGACCGTATTCCCGGAAAATATGAAGCGCAACATGTCCCGCACATACAACGTGCCGTTCTCCGGACGCGTCATGACGAAGCTGATCGACAAGGGCTTCGCCCGCGAGCAGGCGTACGACACCGTGCAGCCGCGCGCGATGCAGGCATGGGAGGAGCAGCGCGATTTCCGCGACATCGTGGAGTCGACGAAGGAGATTACCGACGTGCTGTCCGCGGAGGAAATTGCCGACTGCTTCGATCCGACGTGGCATCTGAAGCATGTGGAGACGATTTTCGACCGGTTGGGGTTGAAATAATACGCGCGCTTGCAGGCGCCGCTAGGAGGCAGCAATGACTACCCAAGCTTTGGCTACGGCCGAAGGGCTCGTGAACGCCCCGCTCATTCACAAGGGCAAAGTCCGGGAGCTGTACGATCTCGGCGAGCACTTATTAATTGTAGTAACGGATCGCATCTCGGCGTTCGACTATGTGCTGGACCCTCCGGTTCCCGGAAAAGGCAGCGTCCTGAACGGGCTGAGCGCGCATTGGTTCGAGCAGACCGCGAGCTTTCAGCCGAACCATGTCGTTCATACGGACGTGGCGCTGCTGGGCGACATCGTGAAGGAGCCGGAGAAGCTGGCCGGACGCATCATGGTCAGCCGCAAGGCGAAGCGCGTCGATATCGAGTGCGTCGTGCGCGGCTATATTACGGGCGGCGGATGGCGGCAGTATCAGTCTTCGGGCGAGGTCAACGGGATTAAGCTTCCCGAAGGGCTGCATAAGAACTCGAAGTTGGAGCAGCCAATCTTCACGCCTGCCGGCAAAAACGACGTCGGCCACGACGAGGACATCCCGTTCGAGGAGATGGCCCGCCGCGTCGGCCAGGAGCTGTCGGAAGCGCTGCGGGACCGCAGCCTCAAGCTGTACGAGTTCGGCCGCGACTATTGCGCCGCGCGGGGCATCATCCTCGCCGACTGCAAGTTCGAGTTCGGCCTGATCGACGGTGAGATCATCCTGATCGACGAGCTGTTTACTCCGGACTCCTCGCGCTTCTGGGCGGAGGAGAACTACAAGCTCGACGTCGAGATCGACAGCATGGACAAGGAGCCGGTGCGCGCCTATCTGGCCGGATCGGATTGGGACAAGAACAGCCCGCCGCCAGCGCTGCCCGCCGAAGTCGTCGAGGCGACGACCGCTCGCTATCGCGATATCGCTCGCAGGCTGACGGAATAGGCGCTTGCGCAAGGCGTCGAACGGTGCTGCAAGACGACTGAGTCGGGTTAGAGCGAGCAAAAGTGGTCGGACGGCGCTGCAAGACGACTGAGCCGGGTTAGAGCGAGCGCAAGGCGTCGAACGGTGCTGCAAGGCGACTGAGTCGGGTTAGAGCGCACGCAAGGCGTCGAACGGCGCTGCAAGACGACTGAGTCGGGTTAGAGCGAGCAAAAGTGGTCGAACGGTGGCTGCAAGGCGACTGAGTCGGGTTAGAGCGCACGCAAGGCGTCGAACGGTGCTGCAAGACGACTGAGTCGGGTTAGAGCGCACGCAAGGCGGCCAATGACTTGATCGCACCTGGTACCGGCGAGCACCCACGTAACACCAAGGGGATCTCACTGACCACACTCGCAGCAAGATTACCTTTTTCACAAGCCAAACGTCTTTATAGATCAACATCCACACCAACTATAACTCAGGAGGAACCTCCCCATGAAAGCAAAGGTTTACGTGACGATCAAGCAGAACGTGCTCGACCCGCAAGGGAACGCGGTGCAGGGCGCGCTGCATACGCTCGGATTCAATGAAGTCGGCAAGGTGAGAATCGGCAAATACCTCGAACTGGATCTGGACACGAACGATCGCGCGCAAGCGGAGGAAAAGCTGAAAGTCATGTGCGAGAAGCTGCTGGCGAACACGGTCGTCGAAGACTATCGTTTCGAATTGGAGGGCTGAGGCGCTCATGAAATTCGCTGTTCTTGTTTTTCCGGGTTCCAACTGCGATATCGATTGTTACAAAGCGGTAGAAGACACGGTCGGCGAGCAAGTCGATTACGTGTTCCACACGGCGACCGATCTGTCCGCGTATGACGCGATTCTCGTTCCGGGCGGTTTCTCCTATGGGGACTATCTGCGCTGCGGAGCCATCGCGCAATTCGCGCCGGTCATGGCCGAAGTGAAGAAAGCTGCCGAAGAGGGCAAGTTCATTCTCGGCATCTGCAACGGGTTCCAGATCCTGACGGAAGCGGGTCTCCTGCCGGGAGCGCTCATTCGCAACAACTCGCTGAAATTCCGCTGCCACCAAGTCGGCCTCACGGTCGAGAACGCCAAGACGGGCTTTACCAACGATTTTGCTCAAGGCGAAGTCATCACGATTCCGATTGCCCATGGCGAAGGCAGCTACTATGTGGACGACGAGACGCTGGCGGCGCTGAAAGCGAACGACCAGATCGTGTTCCGCTACGCGGGCGAAAACCCGAACGGCTCCGTCGACAATATCGCCGGCGTGTGCAACGAAGCGGGCAATGTCGTAGGCATGATGCCTCACCCGGAGCGCGCGGTCAAAGAAATTCTCGGCTCCGCCGACGGCGCACGGATGTTTACGTCAGTACTTAACGCTTGGAGGGAACGCAATGGCGCAGCAAGTATCCGCTAAGGAACCAACTGTCGAGCAAATCGCGGAGCAGAAAATATATAAGCAATTCGGCGTTTCGGACAAGGAGTACGAGCTGATCTGCGACTTTATGGGACGCCAGCCGAACTATACGGAAATCGGCGTGTTCAGCGTGATGTGGTCGGAGCACTGCGCTTATAAGAACTCGAAGCCGTTGTTGAAGCGGTTCCCGATTACCGGACCTCGCGTCCTGATGGGACCGGGCGAAGGCGCGGGCATCGTCGACATCGGCGACAACCAGGCGGTCGTGTTCAAAATCGAATCGCACAATCATCCGTCCGCGGTTGAGCCTTATCAAGGCGCGGCTACGGGCGTGGGCGGCATTATTCGAGATATTTTCTCGATGGGGGCTCGTCCGGTGGCGCTGTTGAACTCTTTGCGGTTCGGCCGGTTGGAGAACGAGCGCGTGCGTTACTTGTTCGAGCACGTTGTCAGCGGCATCGCGGGTTACGGCAACTGTATCGGCATCCCGACGGTCGCAGGCGAGATCATGTTCGACGAAGCGTACGAAGGCAATCCGCTCGTCAACGCGATGTGCGTAGGGCTGATCGATCACGATAAAATCCAACGCGGCGTAGCCAAAGGCATCGGCAATCCGGTGTTCTACGTCGGACCTGCGACGGGACGCGACGGCATCCACGGGGCGACTTTCGCATCCGAGGATCTCACGGCGGAGTCCGAGGCGAAGCGTTCGGCGGTACAGGTCGGCGATCCGTTCATGGAAAAGCTGGTTATGGAAGCGACTCTGGAACTGATCGACTCCGGCATCGTGCTGGGCATCCAGGACATGGGCGCGGCGGGACTCACTTGCTCCAGCGCGGAGATGGCGAGCAAGGCGGGCAACGGCATGGAATTGTACCTGGACGAAGTGCCGCAGCGCGAAGAAGGCATGACGGCGTACGAGATGATGCTGTCCGAGTCGCAGGAGCGGATGCTGTTCGTCTGCGAGCCTCAGCACGAGGAGCAGGCTAAGGCGATTTTTGCCCGTTGGGGATTGCACTGCGCGAAGGTCGGCAAAGTGTCCGACGACGGCCGTCTGAAGCTGTTCCACAAAGGCGAGCTGGTCGGCGACATGCCGGTCAAGGCGCTTGTGGACGACTGCCCGATCTATGAGAAGCCTTCCGCCGTGCCGGAGTATTATTTGAAGAACGGTTCCGTGGATACGAACCGTTACGAGCAAGTGCTGGATTTGAATGACGCTTTGCTGAAGGTGCTCGGTTCGCCGTCGCTGGCCAGCAAAGAGTGGGTATATAATCAGTACGACTACATGGTGCGCACGGAAACGGCGGTTCGTCCGGGTTCGGACGCGGCGGTCGTCACCATTCGCGGCACGCGCAAAGGGCTCGCAATGACGACGGACTGCAACGGCCGTTACGTGTACCTCGATCCCGAAGTCGGCGGACGCATTGCGGTGGCCGAGGCTGGTCGGAATATCGTTTGCTCAGGGGCCGAGCCGCTGGCGATTACGGACAACCTGAACTTCGGAAGCCCGGAGAAACCGGAAATTTTCTGGCAGATGGAGAAGGCGGTCGACGGCATGGCGGAAGCTTGCCGGTTCCTGGATACGCCGGTTATCGGGGGCAACGTGTCGTTGTACAACGAAAATACGCGCGGAGCGATCTATCCGACGCCGGTCGTCGGCATGGTCGGACTCGTGCATGACGTCGATCATATTACGACGCAAGAGTTCAAGGCGGAAGGCGACGTGATCTTCCTGCTCGGCGAGACGAAGGCGGAGATCGGCGGCAGCGAATTCCAATATGCCGTTCACGGCGTAACGGAAGGCCGTCCTCCGGAGCTGGATCTGGCGGTGGAGAAACTGCTGCAACAGACGGTGTTAGGGGCTATTCAAGACGGTCTGGTCGCTTCGGCGCACGACTTGTCCGAAGGCGGACTGGCCGCTGCTCTGGCGGAAGCGGGCTTCGGACGCGGCTTGGGCGCGGACGTTGTGTTCGAGACGAATCTTCGTCCGGACCTGGCTTTGTTCAGCGAATCTCAATCGCGGATTTTGGTGACGGTTAAGCCGGAAGTAGAGATGAAATTCGCGCTTCAAGTGACGAAAGCGGGCGTGCCTCTTCAGCGTCTGGGAACGGTTGGCGGCGATCGGTTGAAGGTAAGCGTTGGCGGACACGACGCGATCGACGCTTCCGTAGCGGAGCTGCGCGCGGCTTGGTCGCAGGCGATTCCTAACCATATGAGCGGTAAGAAAGCATGACATCTAGCGTTGCGAACGGGGGGACAGAAGTGACGCGGCTCTGGACCGGGGATTATTACAACGAGGGCAACAGCAGCAAGGAATCCATTTTCGACAAGGTGCGGGAGGAGTGCGGCGTGTTCGGGGTGTACGGTCATCCCGACGCGGCCAACTTGTCCTATTACGGTCTGCACGCGCTGCAGCATCGCGGCGAGGAAAGCTGCGGCATCTGCGCGTCGGATGAAGGCACGTTCCATTACCACCGGGGCATGGGGCTCGTCAAGGAAGTGTTCGACCGCGACCGGATGGAGTCGCTGAAAGGCAATCAAGCGATCGGTCACGTGCGCTATTCCACTTCCGGCTCCAGCCATCTGGGGAACGCGCAGCCTCTCGTGTTCAAGTATCGCGGCGGCGATCTGGCCGTCTGCACGAACGGCAACTTGGTCAACGAGCCGATCATCCGCAAGGAACTGGAGGAATCGGGCTCTATCTTCCAGACGACGAGCGACACGGAAGTCATCGCGCATCTGATCGCACGTTCTTCCAAGGATCTGGTCGAAGCGGTCAAGGACGCTTTCCTGCGTCTCATCGGGGGCTACGCGTTCCTGATCCAGACGAAGGATTACTTGATCGCGGCGTGCGATCCGCACGGCCTTCGTCCTATGGTAATGGGGCGCCTCGGAGAAGCTTATATCTTTGCTTCGGAGTCGTGCGCTCTGGAGACGATCGGCGCGGAGTACGCGCGCGACGTTCAGCCGGGCGAGCTGCTTGTGCTGAGCAAGGATGGGCTGCGCGAGGAGCGTTTCGCGCCGATGGAGCGTCGGGCGATCTGTTCGATGGAATACATCTACTTCGCGCGTCCGGACAGCGACATCTACGGTGCGAACCTGCATTCTTCTCGGAAACGGATGGGCCAGATTCTGGCGCAGGAATCGTTCGTGGACGCGGACATCGTGACCGGGGTGCCGGATTCGAGCATCTCGGCGGCGATCGGTTACGCGGAGCAGACGGGCATTCCTTACGAGCTGGGGCTGATCAAAAACAAATATACCGGACGGACGTTTATCCAGCCTTCCCAGGAGCTTCGTGAGAAGGGCGTCAAGATGAAGCTGTCCGCCGTCCGCAAAGTCGTCGAAGGCAAACGCGTCGTCATGATCGACGACTCGATCGTGCGCGGCACGACGTCGCTGCGGATCGTGAACATGCTTCGCGAAGCCGGCGCGCTCGAGGTGCATGTGCGGATTACTTCGCCGCCATTCATGAACCCTTGCTACTACGGCATCGATACGCCGAACCCGGGCGATCTGATCGCCTCCAGCAAGTCGGTCGAGGAGATTCGGCGAGCGATTAACGCGGACTCCCTGTACTTCCTGACGGAGAAAGGGCTGCGCGACGCCGTCGGCATCCACCCGGACGAGTACAACAACGGGCTTTGCATGGCTTGCTTTAATAATGATTACCCGACTCCGGTCCGTTTTGAGGACGCTAAGCTGACTTCTTGCAGCTGCGATTGAGGAATAAGCGCGCTGGGCGGGCTTAATTGGCCCGTCGGGAGCGGGGATTCCGGAATAAGCGCGCCACGCGAGCTTAATCGCTCCTCCGGGTGCGGGCACTGAGGAATAAGCGCGCCCCACGAGCTTATCCGCTTCACTAGGTGTGGAGACTGAGGAATAAGGCCGCCCCACGAGCTTATCCGGCTAGCCAGGTGCGGGAACCGAGGAATAAGCCCGCCCCGCGAGCTTAATTGGCCCGCCGGAGCCGCGGCAAACTAAATAAGCACGTCCCGCGAGCTTACGCGGCGCACGATAGATATACCCGAGTTTACAAGTATAAAAGGAGCTGAAATCATTGTCCGAGGCGTACAAACAGGCCGGAGTCGATATCGCGGCCGGCAACGAAGCGGTCGAACGGATGAAGAAGCACGTCAAGCGGACGTTCCGCCCGGAAGTGTTAACCGGTCTTGGCGGGTTCGGCGGCTTGTTCGGCCTGAACAAAGACAAGTATGAGGAGCCGGTGCTCGTCAGCGGTACGGACGGCGTCGGCACGAAGCTGAAGCTGGCGTTCGCGATGGACAAGCACGATACGATCGGCATCGACGCGGTGGCTATGTGCGTTAACGACGTCATCGTGACCGGAGCCGAGCCGCTGTTTTTCCTCGACTATCTCGCTTGCGACAAAGTCATTCCCGAGAAGATCGAAGCGATCGTCAAAGGCATCGCCGACGGCTGCGAGCAAGCGGGCTGCGCGTTGATCGGCGGAGAAACGGCCGAGATGCCGGGCATGTACTCCGAAGGCGAGTACGACATCGCCGGCTTTACGGTCGGTATCGTGGATCGTCCGAAAGCGATCGACGGATCGACGATCCAAGCCGGGGACGCGGTCATCGGGTTCGCGTCGAGCGGCATTCATTCGAACGGCTTCTCGCTCGTTCGTCGTTTGCTGCTGGAGCAAAAAGGCTATTCGCTCACAGACAAGCCAGCCGAGCTTGAAGGCCGTACGCTGGGCGATGTGCTGATCGAGCCGACTCGCATTTACGTCAAGCAAATTCTGAAGCTGCTCGAATCGGTCTCCGTCAAGGGCATGGCTCATATTACGGGCGGAGGCTTCATCGAGAACATTCCGCGTGTGCTGCCGGAAGGCGTCAACGTCGACATCAACCGCGGCTCGTGGCCGGTGCTTCCGATTTTCGGCCTGCTGCAGCAATCCGGCAACATCACCGATCGCGACATGTATACGACGTTCAACATGGGCATCGGCATGGTGCTGGTCGTGCCTGCCGATCAAGCCGAGCAGGCGCTGGAAATCGCGAAGGCGAACGGCGAGCAAGCTTATCGCATCGGAACGGTGACAGAAGGCTCCAAAATCGTGACGTTCGAAGGCGCTGAGCTGCCATGACGGCTGGTCGCGACTCGGCAGCGGACAAGGCGAAGCCCGCAAGTTCGCAGCCAGCGCTGACGATTCTGCCGAATTCGGCTCAACAACCGGCCGCTTCGACACCGCAGCGCCAGGCTCTGCAGCCCCTGAAAATCGCCGTGTTCGCGTCCGGAAGCGGGAGTAATTTTCAGGCGCTCGTCGAGGCGATCCGGGAGCAAGCGATACCCGCAGAATTGTCGCTGCTCGTGTGCGACAAGCCAGCGGCGAGAGTTGTGCAGAGGGCGGAAGCGCTGGGCGTGCCGACCTTCCTGTTCAACCCGAAATCGTACGCATCGAGGGAAGCCTACGAAGAAGAAATCGTCGGACGCCTCCGTGAGGAAGGCGTGGAGTTGATCGTGCTGGCCGGCTACATGAGGCTGATTACCGCGACGCTGGTCGAGCCGTACTATGGGCGGATGATCAACATTCACCCGGCGTTGCTGCCGTCCTTCCCGGGCGTGCGTGCGATTCGTCAGGCGCTGGAGTACGGAGTCAAGCAGACGGGCGTTACCGTGCACTTCGTAGACGGCGGCATGGATTCCGGACCGATTATCGCGCAGCGGACCCTCGAGGTTCGTGACGACGATACGGAAGATTCGTTGGCCGAGCGCGTGCATGCGGTCGAGCATGAATTGCTGCCGCAAACCGTGCGTTGGATCGCGGAAGGCCGAGTGACGTTGAACGATCGGAAAGTGACTATCCGTCTCGGCGATTAACGCCGGACGACGAGCCGAAACAGGAAAGGACGAAAATTATTCATGAGCGAGATCCACGAAATTGCTTTACGCTACGGCATGAACCCGCATCAGAAGGAAGCGAAGCTGTTCAGCGCAGACGGCAAGCCGTTGCCGCTGACCGTGCTGAACGGCGACCCAGGCTTCATCAATCTGCTCGACGCGCTGAATGCGTTCCAGCTCGTGCGCGAGCTTCGCCAGGCGACCGGCCTTCCGGCTGCGGCTTCCTTCAAGCACGTCAGCCCTGCGGGCGCGGCCGTCTATTCGCCGCTGTCCCCGGAACTGGCGAAAGCTTATTTCGTCGAGGCCGAAGGGTTGTCGCAGCTGGCGACCGCTTACGCCCGCGCGCGCGGAGCCGACCGCATGTCCTCCTTCGGAGACGCAGCAGCGCTGAGCGACGTCGTGGACGCATCGACGGCAACGCTGCTCAAGCGCGAGGTGTCCGATCTGGTTGTGGCGCCGGGTTATACGCCCGAGGCGCTCGACATTTTGAAGCAGAAGAAGGGCGGCAAGTACCTCATTCTGCAGATCGACCCGGAATACGTGCCGGACCCGGTCGAGACTCGCACGCTGTTCGGCCTGAAGCTTCAGCAGGAGCGCAACAGCGCCGTGCCGGACGTTTCCGTTTTCGACGACCTCGCGAACGTGATTACCACGAACAAGGACATCCCGGACAGCGCCAAACGCGACATGCTCGTGGCGCTCATCACGCTCAAATACACGCAGTCCAATTCCATCTGCTACACGCTGGACGGTCAGACGATCGGCATTGGCGCCGGTCAACAATCGCGGATTCACTGTACGCGTCTTGCTGGCGATAAGGCGGACCGCTGGTACCTCCGGCAGCATCCGGCCGCGCTGAATATGAAGTTCCGCGAAGGCTTGGCGCGCGCGGAGCAGAACAACGCCATCGATCTGTGGCTCGAGGACGAAGTTACGCCAATCGAGCAAGCGGCATGGGAAAGCTGCTTCGAAGTCGTACCGGCCCGTCTGACTCGCGAAGAGAAGCGCGAATGGCTGAACGGCCTGAAGGGCGTTTCCTACGGTTCCGACGCTTTCCTTCCGTTCCGCGACAACCTCGACCGGGCCAGCCGCAGCGGCGTGAAATACGTCATTCAAGCCGGCAAGTCGCTGCGCGACGAAGAAGTGGTGCAAGCCGCGAACGACTATAATATGGTTATGGTCTATTCCGGCGTACGCCTGTTCCATCACTAATAGCGGAAGTTCAAAAAGTCCGATTTTGATCACGAAGCTGACTTTCTGAACTCCCATTCGAACGTATACACGAAGACGAAAGGGGCGGCAACCATGTCCGCAAAATGGCAGGAGCTGGCGGATCGCACCGTCCAGCAGTTGAAGACGAACGCTTACCCGGGCCGCGGAATCGTGATCGGCCTTACGCCGGACGCTTCGCGGTACGTGCAGGTTTACTGGATTATGGGCAGGAGCGAGAACAGCCGCAATCGCATTTTCGTGCCGGAGGAGAACGGGTTTCTGCGCACGGAAGCGCGCGATCCGGCCAAGCTGTCCGATCCGTCGCTCATTATCTATTATCCGCTTCGTCATGAGGGCGGCGCTCATATCGTGACGAACGGCGACCAGACCGATACGATCTGGGAATCCCTGCGGAGCGGCGGCAGCTTCGAGCAGGCGCTGGCGCAGCGCACTTACG
>Ga0065721_10050777_pt1 | contig 17993 bp, 21 predicted proteins | sample Mesricmetagenome_FD_59108 | JGI IMG/M metagenome (GOLD analysis project Ga0065721, IMG submission 59108) | Mesophilic microbial community from rice straw/compost enrichment Sample: eDNA_1 v2 (version 2) | ecosystem: Engineered > Solid waste > Grass > Composting > Bioreactor | place: USA: Davis... | reverse complement strand
GCACGCCGGGGCCGACGACGTGCTGGTCAAGCCGGTGGTCAGCGCCGAGGTGCGCGCCCGCATCGAGGTCGCCCGCCGCCGCGCCCGCGGCCTGGTCAGCAACGCCGTGCGCGTCGGCCGCCTGACCGTCTTCCTCGACGGCCGCGATCCGGAGGTGGATGGCGAGCGGCTGCGGCTGAGCCAGCGCGAGCACGCCATCCTCGGCGTGCTGGCCGCCCATCACCGCCGCGTCGTCTCCAAGGAGCACATCTACGACGAGGTCTACGGCCTGTCCGGCGCCGACCCGCTGGACAAGGTCATCGACGTCTACATCTGCAAGCTGCGCAAGAAGATCGCCGAGGCGACCGGCGGCGCCCGCTACATCGAAACCGTCTACGGCCGCGGCTACAAGTTCGAAGCCCCGCCCGAGCACGAGGACACTCCGCCGTCCAGCGGGTCCGCCAGCCGACGCATCGTGACGCCCTTCACCGGCTTCGGCCGTCCACGGAGCGGCGAGCCGCTGGCTGCGGCGGGATAAGGCTGTTTGATTCTGGTCGTCGGGGAGAGCTTTCGATGCCTCGCCTCACACCACGGCGTCCGCGCTCAGCCCCTCGTCGAGGTCGAGCCAGGAGCCGACCAGGGGGCCGATGGTCAGGTCGCCCCGCAGGCCGGCGTCGGCCATGGCCGCGGCAAAATCGTCCTGCATCTCCGCCAGCAACGCCGACGACAGGCCGTCTGCGGTTTGCAGGGTCACGTCGAACCGCCGCCCCTCCCCCGCCGCAACGAGTTGCACGGCGCCCAGCTGCGGCAGGCGCATTTGCAGCACGAAGGCGTTGCCGGTCTGCACCTCGTCGTCGGCAACGGCGCACAGCAGGCTGCGCGTGGACCGGCTTTCCAGAACGGGGATGTTCAGCACGCGCCAGGACCGCCCGTCGGCGGTGCGGCGATGCCGCGGGGCCAGCGCCACGTCCAGATCCTCCAGCAGCGCGCCGCCGTCCAGCGCGTCCAGCCTGCGGCACAAGTCCGGCCCCAGCCAATCCCGCCCCCCGCCGCCCGTGGCCGTCAGGAAGAAGGCAAGGCCGAGGCCGAAGGTGGAATCGCAGCGCGGCAGGCCACCGCGCAGTTCCTGCGCCCCCGAAGGGTCGAGCGCCTCCACCACCCCCAGAAGGCGTTCGACCTCGGTGACGGTGGCGACGGCATCCGCCATCAGTACACCACGGCGTCGGCTTCGCCCGACTGCGGGATGACGATGGCGCCGTCGTCGGCCAGGGCCTTGGCGACCTGCACGATCTCCGCCTGGGCGTCGTGGACGTCGCGCATGCGCACCGGCCCCATGTTCTCGATCTCGTCCTGAAGGATCATGCGGGCGCGTTCCGACATGACGGACAGGAAATGGTCGCGCTGCATCGCCTCCGCACCCTTCAGCGCGATGGCCAGTTGGCCGGTGTCGCAGCGACGGATCACCGTCTGCAGCGAGACACGGTCGAGCCGCAGCAGATCCTCGAAGGTGAACATCAGCTGGCGGATGCGCTGGGTCGATTCCGGCAGCAGCGCGTCCAGGTCCACGAAGATCTCCGACAGCGTGTCGCGGTCGATGCGGTTGAAGATGTCGGCCATCCGCTCGTGCGTGTCGGCGCCGTGGGTGCGGGCGTAATTCGCCATGAACTCGTTGTGCAGGATGGATTCGATGTCCAGCAGCACCTCGCGCTGCACGGACTCGATCTGGATCATGCGCTCGATCACCTCCAGCCGCAGCGCCGGGGGCAGCATCGGCAGCACCTTGGCCGCGTGCTCGCTGCGCATGCGCGACAGGATGACGGCCGCCGTCTGCGGGTATTCGCCCGACAGGTAGGTCGCCAGCACGCCCTCGTTCACGTTGGACATCTTCTCCCACATGGTCCGGCCGGCCGGACCACGGATCTCGCCCATGATCTCCGACACGCGGTCGTCGGGCAGGAAGCGGGAGAGCATGCGTTCGGTGCTGTCGTAAGAGCCGACGACCGATCCGGTGTTGGCGAACCGCTCCGTGAAGGTCCGCAGCAGCGCCTCCACAAGGTTCGACGTGACGTTGCCGAGGCCAGCCATTGCGCGGCTGACCATGCGGATCTCGTCGTCGTCCAGCCGCTCCATCAGGCGCGAGCCGCGCTCCTCGCCCAGCGCCAGGAAGATAACGGCGGTCTTCTCGGAACCGCTGAGGCTCTTGTAGTTGTCTCGGATCTTGATCGGCATGCCCATGATGGCACCTCAGAAGGATCGGTCGGCGGTGGAGCGGCTGGCCCCCTGTGACTCCAGGTCCGGCTCCGCAAGGGTTCGGTCGTGGCGGAAGGCCCGCGCCATCACGCTGCCGGCGACCAGCACCATGCGGTGCGGCAGCAGCGGGTTGTGGTCGAGTGCGGACAGCAGATCGACGATGGACGTCTCGTCGTCGGCCGGAACGCCCCGGCGCCGCGCGAAGGCCGTCACGCTGTCGGCGACGCACCCCGCCCCGGCCGGCGGCAGCGCCGCCAGCGACAGGGACGCGGCCGGTTCCACCGTCGACAGGGAGATGGGGGACAGGGACGTCGGGGTCAGGACCGGAACCGGCGGCTTCATCGCGTCAGGTCCCCCCGTAGGAGCGGATCAGGCTGTTGGCGATCAGGAACCAGCCGTCGGTCAGCACGAAGAAGATGATTTTGAAGGGCAGCGCGATCATCACCGGCGGCAGCATCATCATGCCCATCGCCATCAGCACCGCCGCCACCACCATGTCGATGACCAGGAACGGCAGGAAGATCAGGAAACCGATCTCGAACGCCCGCCGCAGTTCCGACAGCAGGAAGGCCGGCACCAGCACGCGCAGGTCGGCAGTCTCCGCCGACTTCGGCTGTTCGGATTCCGGCTTGCCGGAAAAGCCGGCGAAGGCCGACAGGTCCTTGTCGCGCACCTGCGAGGCCATGAAGGTGCGGAAGGGCTCCACCATCCGTTCCAGCCCCTGTTCCTGCGTCACCTGCTCGTTCAGCAGCGGGCGCAGCCCGTCCTGCCACGCGGCGTCGAAGACCGGCCCCATGATGTGGAAGGTCAGGAACATGGCGAGGCTGAGCAGCACCATGTTCGGCGGCGACTGCTGCAACCCCAGGGCCGAGCGCAGCAGCGACAGCACGACGATGATGCGCGTGAAGGACGTCGCCATGATCAGCAGGCCCGGCGCCACGCTCAGCACCGTCAGCAGGACGATGCCCTGGATGACCCGGCCGGACAGCGACCCGCCCTCTCCCAGCGCGCCGCTGAGGGCATCGAGGTTCAGCCCCTGCGCCCAGGCCGCCGCGGGAAGCAGCAGCCCGGCGGCCAGGGTCAGAAGGGCGGTGTAGGACGCGCGGCGGAGAAGCATCTTGCGGCGGCTCAATCGATGCCGAGGTCGGTGCGCACGATTTCCGTCAGCGTGACGCCCAGCCGCTGGTCCTCCACGATGACAATCTCGCCGCGGGCGACGAGGCGGTGGTTGACCAGCACCTCCACCGGCTCGTCCACCTTGCGCTCCAGCTCCACCACGGCGCCGCGGCCCAGCTTCAGCAGTTGGGCGACCAGCATGCTGGTGCGGCCCAGAACGACCTGCACGTCCACGGGCACGTTGTAGATGGCGTTCATCGGGCCGGCGGCGTCCTTCTCCGCCGGCTTCGCGTCGTCTTCCAGAACGTCGAGGTTTAGTGGGGCCATGATGCGGTGCTTTCCGTGTCGGTGGGTGTGGACGTGTCGAGAAGGGTGGCGAGCGAACGGTCGCAGAGGGCGGCGACGGCCTGTTCCACCGCCGCGGGGTCGTAGCGCATCCCGCCGGCCTCCCACGCGGCGTCGATGCCGCCGGGCGGCATGCCGCGGTCGGCGACGATGTCCAGGGTGCCGGCGAAGCCGGTCCCCGCACCTTTGGCAAGCCGGTCGCGGACCGCCTCCGCAAGGTCGGGGTGGACATTCAGGCGCAGGACCGGCGACTTGCCGGCCAGACGCAGGGCCTCCTGCGCAAGCTGTTCGGCCTCCGGTCGGCCGACGTGGGCCAGCAGGCGGGGGGCGATCCGGCGCACCAGCGCCACCATCACCGCGGCCCCCTGCGCCTCGACCCCGCGCAGCGCCTCGGCGAAGCGGTCGTCGAGGCTGCCGAGCTGTTCATCCAGCCGGTGAAGGGCCTGCGCCAGCGAGGCCTCGATGCGGGCGGCGGCCTCGGCCTCTCCCTCCACCCGGCCCTGCTCCACGCCGTCGGCGAAGGCCCGCAGTTCGGCCGCCGCGACCGCCGCCCGAAGGGCGCGTTCGGAATGGGTCGGCAGGTCGAGCGGATCGACGGGTTCCGGCTCCGGTGCCGCCTCCACGGCGGCGGCTTCCGCGGCGGCCTGCGCCGTGCTGTCGAAGCGCAGATCGAAGCGATAGCGCGGATAGTCCATCAAACCGCCTCCTCGTAGAGCCAGGAGCGCAGGATGTCGATGGCTTCATCCGGGTACTGGTCCACGATGTCGCCCAGCCGGCGGATGGAGGAGGCGCGGACCCGGCCTTCCACCGTGCGCAGCTCGATCAGCTGGTCCATCGTTTCCTCGATGCCCAGCGCCTGCATCGGCTCGCCGGCCTCGCCGGCCAGTGCCGCGGCGGTGGCGGAGGCCGCCGCATCGCCGCCCGGCGCGGGGGCGGCCAGTTGCGGCATGGCCGCTGCACCCGCGGCGGAGGTCAGGGCCGGGGCCTCCGCGACGACCGGTTCGGGGGTGGGGAAGACGCGGCGGATCAGCGGGCGCAGGCCCAGCACGATCAGCAGCCCGCACAGCACCAGCAGGATCACCCACTGGATCAGCGTCATCACGTTGCGGCTGAGCGTGTCGACGATCTCGTCCATCGCGGCGCGCGGCGCGATGTCCGGCGCGACGGCGACGAATTCCAGGTTGTCCACGGTCACCCGGTCGCCGCGCCCCTGGTCGTAGCCCATGGCGGAGCGCACCAGTTCGGTGATGCGCTGCAACTCCTCCGCCGAGCGCGGCTCGTAGCTGCGGGCGCCATCGGCGGCGGTCTTCCAGGTGCCGTTGACCAGCACCGCCACGCTGACACGGCGGATGTCGCCCGGCTCGATCACCGTTTCGCGGGCGACGTTGGAAATCTCGTAGTTGACCGTCTCTTCCTGCCGCTTGGAGTCGGAGGAGGAGCGGTTGTTCTGCGCCTGGGCCTTCACCTCGCGCTGGGGCAGGTTCTGCTCCGCCGTGACCGGCGGCTCGCCCGAGGTGTCGAGGCTGCGGTCCTGCTCCTGCACGGTCTGGGTGGAGCGGACCACTTGGCTGTTGGGGTCGAAGCTCTGGCTGCGGACCACTTCGCGCTTGGTTTCGACATCGACAGCAACCTGAACGCGAACATTGCCCTGCCCCAGCCGGGCGACCAGCATCTGTTCGATGGCGCGGCTGATGCGGTTTTCGTGGGCGACGCGCAGGCCGTCCGCCTTGGCCGCGGTCACGTTGTCGCCGTCGTCCTCGGTCAGTTGCACCTCGCCCGACGCGTCGAGCACGGTGACGGCACTCGCCTTCAGGTTGGGCACGGCGGCGGAGACGAGATGGCGGATGGACAGCGCCTGCCGGCGCTCCATCGGCGAATTGCCGCGCATCCGCACGACGACGGAGGCCGTGGGCTTGGGTGCGGTGCGCGAGAACTCCTCCCGGTCGGGAAGGACGATGTGCACGCGCGCGGCCTCCACCCCGGCCAGCGTCTCGATGGTGCGGGCCAGTTCGCCCTCCATCGCGCGCAGCCGGTTCATGCGCTGCATGAAGCTGGTGATGCCCAGCGGCTTGTCGGTGTCGAACAGCTCGTACCCGATGCCGCCGCGCGACGGCAGCCCCTTTTCGGCCAGCAGCATGCGCAGGCGCGCCACCTCGGATTCCGGGACCTGCACTGCGGTGCCGTCGAAGGCGGCGGACACGGGCACGCCCATGCCTTCCACCGCCTTGACGATGCGGCCGGCCTCGGCCGGATCCAGCCCGGTGTAGAGCGGCGTCATGTGGGGCCGCGACAGCAGCACCGCCATGGTGGCGACCGCCAGGACGATGCCGACGCCGGTGCCGGCCAGCATCAGCAGGCGCGCGCGCCCCAGCGTCCGCAGATTGTCGATCAGACCGCTCACGGCATCCGCACCTTTAAAGTTTCCGAAAAGCGGGGTCCGTAATGTTCTCCCCAGACACCGGCACACGCTACCGATACAGCTTTTAAGCGGAGTAAAAGCTTGGAAGATCGATCCCACGGATGCCGGTAAAACTTGATTGTTTAAAATACTCACTCAAATTTTCGGCAGTTTGGAGGTGCCGGCCGCGATGAATACAGAAGCTGGAAAGGCGCAGACGGCTTTCGCCCGCCTGCCGGGCCGGCAGCGGATGTACGTCATCGTGCTGCCGCTCGCGCGTCTGGCGCTGACGCTGGCGGCCCTTCTGGGCGTCGCGGCGGCGGGCCTCGGCGGCTACTGGCAGGCGGTCGGCACGGACGGGGTGAGGGCGCTGTTCGCCGACACCCCGATCGCCGAGCCGGCGCAGGTGACCATCGACCTGCCGGAGCTGATCGTCAACCTGCGCCCGGACACGCCGTCGCGCTTCCTGAAGATCGGAATCACGGTGGCCGTGGCCCCGCAGAACCGCGCCGCCGTGGATCAGGCCATGCCGCATCTGGTCAACGCGCAGCAGGAGTTCCTGCGCAACCTCGACCAGCACGACCTCCAGGGCTCCGCCGGCCTGCTGCGCCTGCGCGCGGAGCTGCGCCGCCGTTTCAACCTGATCCTGGGCCGGGACACCGTCGCCGACGTCCTGCTGCGCAGCCTTCTCACGCAATAGCACCGCCCGGAAAACCCGGCGGCCCGACATCTCCAGAGGCACGATGAGCACTCCCACCGACACCGACATCGACGGCAAGCACGACGTCCTGGATGGCGAGGCGGCCGAGATGATGGCCGACACCAAGGCGCTCAGCCAGGAGGAAATCGACCGCCTGCTGAATTTCGACGCCGCACCGTCGGAAACGCCGGGCCAGCCCGGCGCCATCGAACGGCTGGTCAGCTCCACGACGGTCAACAAGGACCGGCTGCCGATGCTGGACGTGGTCTTCGACCGAATGGTCCGGCTGCTGAACACGTCGCTGCGGCAGTTCTCCTCGACCAGCGTGGAGGCCAACCTGCTGCGCATCGACTGGCTGCGCTACAACGAGTTCCTGGGCACCATCGAACTGCCGGCCCTGGTCGGCGTCGCCCGCGCGGAGCAGTGGGACAACCAGATCGTCGTGTCGGTGGACAGCGCGCTGATCTACTGCATGATGGACGTGCTGCTGGGCGGCCGGCGCAGCCGCGCCCGGCGCATCGACGGCCGCAGCTACACCTCCATCGAGCGCAAGATCACAGAGCGCCTCGTCAAGGTCATCCTCCAGGATCTCAGCCAGTCCTTCGACCCGATCGCGCAGGTGGACTTCACCTTCGACCGGCTGGAGACCAACCCGCAGTTCGCCACCATCACCCGCGGCACCAACGCCGTCATCCGCGTGCGCATCGCCATCGAGGTGGAGCGCCGCGTCGGCCATGCCGAGGTGGTCATCCCCTACGCCACGCTGGAGCCCGTGCGCGGCAAGCTGGTGCAGACCTTCATGGGCGAGAAGTTCGGCCACGATACGGTCTGGGAAAACCACCTGAAGTCGGAGCTGATGCGCGCCAAGCTGGACCTCGTCGCCGTGCTTCAGCAGACACAGGTGCCGCTGGGCGAGGTGCTGAACTGGGAAAAGGGCACGTCGCTGAAGCTGCGCATCGACCCGGACGCGCCGGTGATGCTGCAAAGCAAGACAACCCCCCTCTTCGCCGGCCACATGGGCCAGCGCAACGGCAACATCTCCGTCAAGATCGACACCGACCTGGAGACCAAGCAGGAGCTGATCGATGGCCTCTTTTCTCATTGATGCCGTCCTGGCGATCATGCTGGTCACCGCGACGGTGTTCCTGGTGATCGTCAACAAGCGGCTGAAGGTGATGCGGGCCAGCCAGACCGAAATCGGCGCGCTGATCTCCACCTTCTCCAAGACCATCGACGAGACGGAGGCCTCCGTCCAGCGCCTCGTCGCCGCCGCGACGGAAGCGTCCGCCAAGCTCGCCGACGGGCTGGACCGCGCCAAGGGCGTGACGGAGGACGTCGGGCTGATCCTGGGCAGCTGCGAGCGCGCCTCCAAGCGCATCGAGCAATCGGTGCAGGAGGCCCGCGCCCTGGTGCGCCGGCTGGAGGACGGCCCGGCCCCGCGCCCGCGACCCCGCCCCACGGCCCTGGCCGCCCTGATGGACGACGCGCCCGCCGAACCGGCGCCCCAGCCCGTGCCCGCGCCGGCGCCCGCACCGGCCACCAGCGAACAGCCGGAGGACGCGGACGGCTTCCGCCCGATGCTCGCCAGCGCGCTCGCACGCACGTCTGTGGAAACACCGGTAGAGGATGCTCCCCCGGCCGGAGACGGCGCGCGGCAGGCGGCCAGCGCCTTTTACGCGCGCCTGCGCACCGTCGGATCGGAGCGCTGAGCCATGCTGCGCGTTCTTCCCATCACGCTGGTCGCCATCCTGATGGTGCTGCCGCTGAAGCTCGGCGCCCTGATGGAGGGCTTTCCCGTCATCGCCCAGCAGTTCGACCGCGAGTTCGGCAAGCACGAACGTCCCTGGGCCAAGGATCTGAAAGGCGACGCGCCCGCCGAGGCGAAGGACGCGGCGGACGCCCTGTCCCCGCCGCCCTCCCCGGCCGCCGCCGCGCTGCCGGCGGCACCGCCCGCCATTCCGACCGAAGTCGCGCTGGCGACGCCCAGTTGCACCGACCCGGCGCTGCGCGCCGCCATCGCGGAGCAGAAGACCGACGTCGCCGCCCGCACCCGCCACCTGACCGAGGCGGAAGCGGTGCTGTCGGCCACGGAAACCCGCGCGACCGCGCAGATCCAGCGCCTGGGCGAGATCAAGCGCGAGGTGGAGGCGCTGATGCAGCAGCGCTCCAACCTCCAGCAGGAGGATCTGCGGCGCATGGTGACGATCTACGAGACGATGAAGCCGCGCGACGCGGCGCGCATCTTCAACGACCTGGAGACGGACATCATCATCGACGTGCTGGACCGCATGCCGGAACGCCGCTCCGCCCCCATCATCGCGGAGCTTGAGGATACCAAGGCGCGCGAGGTCACCCGGCTTGTCCTGCAACGCCGCGCCCTGCCCGGCGACCGCACGGCGACCGCCGCCACCACGGCCCGCTCCGCGCAGGCGCCCGCGCAAGCCAATGCCCTGCCGGCCAACGCATTCCAGGCGAACTGACGCATGCCCAGCCTTTCCGACGCGATCGCCGCCCCGCCCCCGCGCCCCGTCCGTTCGCCGGAGGCGGTCATCGCGCCCGCGGGCGACGAGGATGGCGCGTCCGGCAAGCCCTTCGCGGACCTGCTCGACGAGGCGGTGGACCAGGACACCACGGATCCGGACGACGATTCCAAGCCGACAAAGGGCGGCGCCCCGGCCAACACGGATTCCGCCCTGGCCGCCGTCATCCCCTGGCTGACCACGCCGCAGACGTCCCCCACTCCGCCCACCGGCACGGCGATCACGGGCACGCCGTCGGCGCAAGCCCCCGTTCCGCCGGCGCCGACCGGCGAGGCCACCGTTCCCTCCGACGCGGCGGCTCTTCCGGTGCCGAACCTGACGGTGCCCGCGGAGGCAACGCAGGCCAGCCCCAAGCCCGCCGCGGCGGTTGCGCCCAAGGACGCCGGTGCGGTCGCGGTACCAGCCCCCACGGCCGAGCCAAATCCAGACGCGACCCTGACGGCGTTCCCCACCGCCGATCCGTCCGCCACCAAGGCGGCGGAGACGGTGGCCGCCCAGCCGCAGGCGATCGCGCCCCAGGACGGCCGCGCCAAATCCACCGACAAACCGGCGGAGAAGGCGGTCCCCACCCCGGCGACCCCCGATGCGGCGGCCCAGGTGGACGGGCCGGCGGTGCAGCCGCCCACCAACCCCGCAGGCAACGGAGCGGGCAACAGCGCCGGCAACGGCCAGGGCGGACAACAGCGCCCGGCCCCCGTCGCGGAGGCGATTCAGGCCGCCACGACGGCCCCGGCCGGCCAAGCCGATCCCCTGTCCCCGTTGCCGACCCTGTCCACCCTGCCGGCGCACGCCGCCGCCCATTACGCGGCGCGTCCGGCCGACGACGGCGCGGCACGCCTTCCGGCGGCCCAGCTGGCGAATCCGCTCGTCCGGGTGGTGGAGAATGGCGGCGGCGAGTTCCGCATCGACCTCATGCCCGACGACCTCGGCCCCGTGCGCGTGGTCGCGGAGGTGCACGGCGGGCGCGTCGCGCTGAACATCCAGGCGGAGCACGCCGACACGCTGTCTCTGCTGCGCCGCGACATCCACCATCTGGAGCGCGCCCTGTCGGACGCCGGCTTCGAGCTGGACGGCGGGACCCTGCAATTCTCCCTGCGCGGCGACGACCAGCCGCGCGGCTTCGCCTCCTTCGGCCAAGGCTTGGGCGGCCAAGGCTCGGGAGACCAGGGCACGGGCGGGAATCGCGCGGTCTGGCGCGAGGATGCCGCTCAAGCCGCTCCCTTGCCCGAACGGGCCGCCGTTCCCGTCGACGGCCTCGTCGACATCACCGTCTGAACCGCCCTGTAGGGACCCGCCATGACCACGACCAACGCGGCGACCTCGGCCGCCGCCAAGACCAACGCCGCCAAGACCACCGGCACCACCGCGGGCAAGGCCGCGACCTCCGCCAACGATCCGGCCGCCAGCCAGACGTCCGGCTCCGGCTCGTCCGGCAGCGGCGGCAACAAGGCGACGGTCGATTACGAATCCTTCCTGAAGCTGCTGACCGCGCAGCTCCGCAACCAGGACCCGCTGGCCCCGATGGACGCCACGCAGTTCATGACGCAGCTGGCGCAGCTGTCCACCGTGGAACAGGGCGTGCGGACCAACGAGACGCTGACGCAGGTTCTGGATACGTTGAAGAACAGCGGCATGCGGCTGGACATGGGCTACATCGGCCGCACCGTGGAGGTCTCCACCGACCAACTGAGCCTGAGCGGGGGCAAGGCGGAAATGGCCTACGCCGTGGACGGCGCCGCCCAGACGGTGAAGATCGACGTGCTGAACGACGCCGGCCAAGTGGTCTACACCACCAACGCCGCTCCCAAGTCCGGCCGGCAGGTCTTCACCTGGGACGGCAAGCGGTCCGACGGCACCGCCGCCACCGACGGCGTCTACACCGTGCGCATCACCGCCAAAGACAAGACGGGCACCGCCCTGCCAACCGCGACGGTCATCACCGACACGGTGAAGGAGGTGCGCAACATCAACGGCGCCTCGGAATTCGTGCTGAAGGGCGGCGCCAAGGTCGGCGCGGGGGATATCCTGTCGGCGTCCTGACGCCCTGCCGCCCCCTCCCGCCCGCTTGACAGCGGGCACCCTCCCCCGCCTTTGGCGGTGGAGGGTTATTCTGGCGGCGGTCCCCTCCCCCTCGCAGAGGGGGAGGGTTAGGGAGGGGGCATTCGTTGCCGGTCGTTACTTCGCCGAGACCGTCCCGGTCCAACCCGGCTGCACGCCGTTCATGTCGGGCAGGCGGTGGGCGATGCCCTTGTGGCAGTCGATGCAGGTCCGCTCCCCGGTGAACAGGTAGGTTTCGTGCATCTTGGCCGCCCGCGGGTTCTGACGGGTGATGTCCATGGATTCCGCGCTGTGGCAGTTGCGGCATTCCAGGGAATTGTTGGCCTTCAGCCGGTCCCATTCGTGGGTGGCCAGTTCCAGGCGCTTGTCCAGGAACTTCTCGCGCGTGTCGATGGTGCCGAAGATCTTGCCCCAGACCTCCTTGGAGGCCTGCATCTTCCGCCCGATCTTGTGCGTCCAGTCGTGCGGGACGTGGCAGTCCGGGCAGGTCGCCCGCACGCCGGACCGGTTGGTGAAGTGGATGGTCTGCTTCAGCTCCTCGTAGGGGTTGTTCTTCATCTCGTGGCAGGAGATGCAGAAGGCCTCCTTGTTGGTGACCTCCAGGGCGGTGTTGAAGCCGCCCCAGAACAGCACGCCGGCGAGGAAGCCGCCCAACGTCAGGAACCCCAGGCTGAAATGCACGCTGGGCCGCGCGAAGACGCGCCAGCAGCGCGCCGCGAGGTTCAGAAGGCAGGAGATCATTTCGCGCCTTCCTTCAGGACACTGTCGATGTCCCGGAAGCTGCTGCCGACGATCGGCTTGGCATCGGTCTGCGGCACGTGGCACTGCGTGCAGAAATAGCGGCGCGGGCTGACGGTGCCCAGCGTCTGACCGTCGCGGTCCTGGAAGTGCGTGACCGAGATCATCGGGGCCTGCGAGCCCTCGGTGTTCTTGCGGTCATGGCAGGTCAGGCACTTGTTGATGTTCAGGTCGACCTGATAGTCGCGGATGGCGTGCGGGATCAGCGGCGGTTGGTCCGCGTAATTGCGCGCCTTCTTGATGTCGTCGGTGACCTCCCGCCCCATGGGGTCGGCGGGAATGTCCTGGGTGATCGGGTGTGGTCCCGACGGAACCTTCGAGGCATGGCTCGTCTGGTCGGCGGCGAACACCCCCGACATCAGAACGGGCATGGCGGCGGCAAACGCGAGGGCGGCAAGAGTGATGCGGGTCTTCATGGTCGGGCTCCTCACGCGACGGGGACGATCTTGACCGCGCATTTCTTGAAGTCGGTCTGCTTGCTGATCGGATCGGTGGCGTCCAGCGTCACCTTGTTGATGAGGATCGTGTGGTCGAAGAACGGCACGAACACGAGGCCCTGCGGCGGCTTGTTGCGGCCCCGCGTCTCGACGCGCAGGCGCACCTCGCCGCGCCGCGACACCACGCGCACTTCCTGCCCGCGCCGCACGTTCAGGGTCTTGGCGTCGTCGGGGTGCATGAAGACGACGGCGTTCGGGAAGGCCTTGCGCAGTTCCGGCACGCGCAGGGTCATGGAACCGGAATGCCAGTGCTCGATCACGCGGCCGGTCGACAGCCAGAACGGGTATTCGGCGTCCGGCGCCTCGGCCGGCGGCTCATAGGGCAGCGCGAAGACATTCGCCTTGCCGTCCTTGTTGCCGTAGAACCTCACGCCCTCCCCGGCCTTGACGTAGGGGTCGAAGCCTTCGCGGTAGCGCCACTTCGTCTCCTTGCCGTTCACCACCGGCCAGCGCAGCCCGCGCTCCTGGTGATACAGGTCGAGCGGACCCAGGTCGTGCCCATGGCCGCGGCCGAAGGTGGCGTATTCCTCGAACAGGCCCTTCTGGACGTAGAAACCGAAGGCCTTCGATTCGCGGTTCTCATAGGCCGGGTCGCAGTCCTTCAGCGGGAAGGCGTTGACCTGCCCGTTGCAATACAGGACGTCGAACAGCGTCTTGCCGCGCACGTCCGGCTTCTTGGCGATCAGTTCCTCCGGCCACACCTCTTCGATCTTGAAGCGCTTGGAAAACTCCATGATCTGCCACAGGTCGGAGCGCGCCTCGCCCGGCGCGTCGACCAGCTGGTGCCAGACCTGCGTGCGGCGTTCCGCGTTGCCGTAGCCTCCTTCCTTTTCCACCCACATGGCGGTCGGCAGGATCAGGTCGGCTGCCAGCGCCGTCACCGTCGGATAGGCGTCGGAGACGACGATGAAGTTCTCCGGATTCCGGTAGCCCAGATAGGTCTCGTTCGCCGTGTTCGGGGCCGTCTGCATGTTGTTGTTGCACTGGACCCAGTAGGCGTTGAGCTTCCCGTCCTTCAGCATCCGGTCCTGCAGCACGGCGTGGTAGCCGACCTTGTCCGGGATCGTGCCTTCCGGCAGCTTCCAGATCTCCTCGGCGTGCTTGCGGTGCTCCGGGTTCGTCACCACCATGTCGGCGGGCAGGCGGTGGGCGAAGGTGCCGACCTCGCGCGCCGTGCCGCAGGCCGACGGCTGGCCGGTCAGCGAGAAGGGGCCGCAGCCGGGCTGGCTGATCTTCCCGGTCAGCAGATGGATGTTGTAGACGAGGTTGTTCGCCCACACGCCGCGGACATGCTGGTTGAAGCCCATGGTCCAGAAGGACACGACCTTCACCTTCGGGTCGGCGTACAGCTCGGCCAGCGCCTCCAGCCGGTTCTTCGGCACGCCCGACAGTTCGTGCGCCTTGTCCAGCGTGTAGGGCTCGACGAACTTCGCGAACTCCTCGAAGGAGATCGGGTCGGATTCGGTGGCCTTGGCCGCGTTCTTGGCCTGCTTCTCCAGCGGATGCTCCGGCCGCAGGCCATAGCCGATGTCGTCGCGGCCGCGCTTGAAGTTGCAGTGCTTCTCGATGAACTCCTTGTTCACCCGGCCGGTCTTGATGATGTGGTTCGCGATGTAGTTCAGGATCGCGAGGTCGGAGCCCGGCGTGAACACCATGCCGATGTCGGCAAGGTCGAAGCTGCGGTGTTCATAGGTGGACAGCACGGCGACCTTGCAGTCCTGGTGGCTGAGCCGCCGGTCGGTGATGCGGGTCCACAGGATGGGGTGCATCTCCGCCATGTTGGAGCCCCACAGCACGAAGGCGTCCGCCTGCTCCATGTCGTCGTAGCAGCCCATCGGCTCGTCCATGCCGAAGGTGCGCATGAAGCCCACCACCGCCGACGCCATGCAGTGGCGGGCGTTCGGGTCCAGGTTGTTGGAACGCAGGCCGGCCTTCATGAACTTCGACGCGGCGTAGCCTTCCCAGATCGTCCACTGGCCGGATCCGAACATGCCGACCGCGGTCGGGCCCTTCTTCTTCAGGGTTTCCTTCCACTTCTCGGCCATGATGTCGAACGCCTGGTCCCAGGTGATCGGCGCGAATTCGCCTTCCTTGTGGAACTTGCCGTCCTTCATGCGCAGCAGCGGCTGGGTCAGCCGGTCCTCGCCGTACATAATCTTGGACAGGAAATAGCCCTTCACGCAGTTCAGGCCGCGGTTCACCTCGGCCTTCACGTCGCCGTGGGTGGCGACGATGCGCCCGTCCTTCACGCCCACCATGACGCCGCAGCCGGTGCCGCAGAACCGGCACGGCGCCTTGGACCATTTCAGCTTCGCGTCGTCGCCGGTCGGCAGGATGCCGGCGGTCGCGGAATTCATCGTGGCCGGCAGGCTGACACCGGCCGCCGCTGCCGCGGTCGCCGCGGCCTGCACCTTCAAATAATCACGGCGGGTCAAGGACATGGGGAATGCCTCCTACAGGCAGATATTTCTTGGTCGTGCGTTATTGGATGGACGGGACGGGTGCGGCGGGATCCGCCATGCCGGGCAGGGGTTCCGCGCAGGCCTCCGCGTCCTCGTAGTGGTGGTAGACCAGCGTCGTGGTGTGGACGCCGGCCATGGCGTTGATCGCGTCGATGCGGTTCAGGACCTCGGCCTCGGTCGCGGTCACCACGGTGACGATGGCCTTGCCGTTCTCCGCGGCGTGCCAGTCCAGCCCCGCCAGCGCCGTGACGGCGTCCTTCAGGGCGGCGGTGCGTTCCGGCGCGTGCTGGATGACGAGGCTGGAAATGTGGATCTCGGCCATGACCGCCTCACATCCCGCCGGAGTGGGACAGAAGCTGGTACATCCAGACGGAGAATCCGTAGGCCCCGACCACGCCGATGGCCAGGAACGGCCAGATGAAGACGGACAGGGCCAGGAAGACGAGCCCTTCGAAACGTCGGGTCGGAACGGGTGCGGTACGGTCGGACGGCGCGGTCATGGCGTTCCCGTGGGTTGAGCCAGGTGTGTCGCGTCCGAGCTTTATTCCTTCGCGCACGGGATGACTTGACCGAGGTCAAGCGTCGATCCGTCAGCGGTCCTTTGGTATCGGTACTTTTGTTGGTGTGGGCGTTTTGTCGCAGCCGCGGAGGGGCCGCCTCCGGTCAAAGCCGGGTGTTTTCCTGGCGCAGCAGGCGGTCGATCAGCACCGCCTTGACCAGTTCGGGGCCAAGCTGGTCGGCGGCGGCCTGCTTCAGGGACCGCGCGACGGCGGCCGGATCGACCGCCGGGCCGTCGAACGCGCCGGATCCCGCCAGCCCGAACAGCGCCTGCAACAGCGCGTTGCGCGTGTGCGGCAGCAGGCGGCGGATGCGGTTGGCCTGATCGGCGCTGCCCGTCTGCACGGTGATCTGCGTCAGGATGAAGGCGTTCGTGCGGCCATCCACCAGCACGGGCACCATCAGCTGCCCGACATCGACGTAGAACGGCCCGCCGGCCTCGTCGATCGTCTCCGCCGTCGCGTCGCCGGCCGACGGGGCGGGCGCGGCGCTGCCGCGGAGTTGCAGGCGGCCGAGGCCATAGCCCCCGGCGCCGGCCAGCGCGGCGCAGAGCACGAAGACGGCAAGGCGCGTCGCCCCCCGGCGTTCCATGATGGCGGTCCCCCCGAAAAGGAAGAATTAGAAGGGCATGAAGATGTCGAACAGCTGCTGGCCGTAGCGCGGCTGCTGCACGTCGGTGATCTGGCCCCGGCCGCCGTAGGTGATGCGCGCCTCGGCAATCTTGTCGTAGTCGATGGTGTTCACGTTGGTGATGTCCTCGGGCCGGATCACCCCGGCGATGCGCATCTCGCGCAGTTCGTAGTTCACCCGCACCTCCTGCCGGCCGGCGATGACGAAGTTGCCGTTGGGCAGCACCTCCGTCACCACGGCGGCGACGCGCATGGCGATTCGCTCGTTGCGCTGAATGGTGCCGTTGCCGGCGGACGAGCTTGTGCTGTCCAGGCCCACGAGGTTCGACGGATCGACGGAGCTGGGGACTTGGTTTTCCAGGCCGAAGAAGTTCGGCGCGCCCGCCTTTTCGCTGTTGGACCGCTGGCGCTGCGACTGGTTCTGCATCTGCGCCTGGTCGGCGATGTTGATGATGACGGTCAGCAGGTCGCCGGTCTGCTTGGCCCGCGGGTCGCGGAAGAAATCGCGCGAGCCGGTGCGCCACAGGGAACTCGGCACCTGCTCGTTCGGCAGGGCGCGCGGCATGGGCATGGAGACCACGCGGGCCTCCGGCGCCATGGCCGGGTTGGAGATCTCCGACAGGCGCGGCGCCTGCCCGATCTCGGCCAACCGGGCGCAGCCGGTCACGGCCAGCGCCACGGCGAGGAGCGGAATCATCGGTTTGCGCATGCGGGATGCCTCAGGTTAGGGCCGAGCCGATACGGAGGTCGCCGACAGGGCCGGCGGCCCGGCGACAGAGACCGTTTGCGGCCCGGTGATCGTTCCGGTGACGACGATGTTGCTGGCGACGTTCATGACACGCACCGAATCCCCCACCCCGCCGTCCTGCAAGGCGCGGCCCCGCGCCATCAGCTGCAACGGCCCGTCCTCGTAGATCAGGCTGACGGGCTTGTTGCGCTGGACCACCACCGGGGTGCCGACCGACGAGTTCTGGATCAGGCGCCCGGCGGACAGCTGCCGGCGGCTCGCCAGCCCGATCAGGGCATCGCGGGAGGTGGCGACCGTGTCGCCCAGCCGGTCCATCGGCATCTGGATGGAGGTCAGGTCCTCCTCCCCGATCACCTCGCCCGGCAGGATGCGGCGGGTCGGCACCGGCACGTCCACCAGGATCTCGGCCTTGGCCCGCAGTTCCAGGATGCGCCCCTCGCTGCTGACCAGCGCGCGGATGGTGGCGCTGCGCGGGTCGTAGGCAAGGTCGCGCACGGCGTCCACCGTGCCGGAGAAGGGGGAGGTCAGCACCACCGACACGCGCGCCTCCGCCGGCACCGCATTGCCCAGCGACGCCGCCAGCTCGTGCGCCAGCAGCGATTCGACGGATCCTTCGGCGTTCGGCAGGAAGGCGGCCGAAGCCGGCGTGCAGAACAGGTGAAACGCCAGTACAGCCAGAGCCCAGCGGGCGGCCCGGCGGCGGACGGGGGGCGCCATGGCCATCACCGCATGTTGGAGAGGGTGGATGCCATCTGGTCGCCCGCCTCGACCACCTTCGCGTTCATCTCGTATGCGCGCTGGGCGGAGATCAGCTCGGTGATTTCCTGGACGACGTTGACGTTGGACGACTCCAGGTACTTCTGCCGGATCGTGCCGAAGCCGGCCTGCCCCGCCGTGCTGTCCTGCGGCTCGCCC
>Ga0065721_10050774_pt1 | contig 17996 bp, 14 predicted proteins | sample Mesricmetagenome_FD_59108 | JGI IMG/M metagenome (GOLD analysis project Ga0065721, IMG submission 59108) | Mesophilic microbial community from rice straw/compost enrichment Sample: eDNA_1 v2 (version 2) | ecosystem: Engineered > Solid waste > Grass > Composting > Bioreactor | place: USA: Davis... | reverse complement strand
CGCCCGCCGAGGTAGTGAAGCGCTCGCCGAAGCGCGCCTGCAGGGCGTCGGCCACCTCCGGCGGCAGCGGACGGCGAGTCAGGTCGGCGTGGGGCGTGGGATGGTTCATGCTGGTCTCCGGCGGGGCTGGGCGGGCCAGGCAGGCGGCTTGGCCTTGTCTGGCTGCGGTCGGCATGACGGTCGTCGTTCATTGCGACCGGGCGAGCCGCCGCCCGTGTCAGGATGCGGCCGCACGGGGCGGCCCGGTGTTGCGGACCCCGTTATTCTACGCCGCGTGCATGGCGCGCCATAATGCGACATCGAGACGGAGGACTTCCATGGGCAATCGATTGAGCCGGATAGCCACCCGCACCGGCGATGCGGGCACCACCGGACTGGGCGACGGCAGCCGTACCGGCAAGGACAGCCTGCGCATCGCCGCCATCGGCGAGGTGGACGAACTGAACGCGCAGCTCGGCGTGCTGCTGACCGAGGCGCTGCCCGACGACATCCGCGCGGCGCTGTTGCACATCCAGCACGACCTGTTCGATCTGGGCGGGGAGCTGTCGATCCCTGGATACACCCTGGTCAAGCCCGAGCAGGTCGCCCAGCTCGACGACTGGCTGGCGCACTACAACGCCGATCTGCCCCGGCTGGCCGAATTCATTCTGCCGGGCGGCACCCGCGCGGCGGCGCTGGCCCATGTCTGCCGCACCGTCTGCCGGCGGGCCGAACGGGCGCTGGTCGCCCTCGGCGCGGTCGAAGCGGTCAATGAGGCGCCCCGCCAGTACCTGAACCGGCTGTCGGACCTGCTGTTCGTGCTGGCGCGCGTCGCCAACCGGGCCGGTGGGCAGACCGACGTGCAATGGCAACGCGGCCGCAAGAATTGATTTGACATAAGTGACGGTTCGGGCCGATTCTCGCCCCCGGCGGCGCCGGCGCCCGGCGCCCTAAAAACCAACAAAATTACTCGGATTTGCCGGTTCCGCCCTTGAAAAGGTGCCGGCCGGCCACACTTCGGCCTCAGGTTGAGTTGAGGCCGCGCGGATAGCGATGGCTCAAGAGGAGAGAATAAATGGGTAAGATCATCGGTATCGACCTCGGTACCACCAACAGCTGCGTCGCGATCATGGAGGGCAACACGCCCAAGGTGATCGAGAACTCGGAAGGGGCGCGTACCACCCCCTCGGTCATCGCCTACATGGAAGACGGCGAGATCCTGGTCGGCGCCCCCGCCAAGCGCCAGGCAGTGACCAATCCCCGCAACACCCTGTACGCCGTCAAACGGCTGATCGGCCGCAAGTTCGAAGAGAAGGAAGTCCAGAAGGACATCGGCCTGATGCCGTACTCGATCGTCAAGGCCGACAACGGCGACGCCTGGGTGTCGGTGCGCGACCAGAAGCTGGCCCCGCCGCAAGTCTCGGCCGAAGTGCTGCGCAAGATGAAGAAGACCGCCGAGGACTACCTCGGCGAGCCGGTGACCGAAGCGGTCATCACCGTGCCGGCGTACTTCAACGACGCCCAGCGTCAGGCCACCAAGGACGCGGGCCGCATCGCCGGCCTGGAGGTCAAGCGCATCATCAACGAGCCGACCGCGGCCGCGCTGGCCTTCGGCATGGACAAGAACGAGAAGGGCGACCGCAAGATCGCGGTGTATGACCTCGGCGGCGGTACCTTCGATATCTCGATCATCGAGATCGCGGATGTCGACGGCGAAAAGCAGTTCGAAGTGCTGTCGACCAACGGCGACACCTTCCTCGGCGGCGAGGACTTCGACCAGCGCCTGATCGACTACATCATCGCCGAGTTCAAGAAGGAGCAGGGCGTCGACCTGTCCAAGGACGTGCTCGCGCTGCAGCGCCTGAAGGAAGCCGCCGAAAAGGCCAAGATCGAACTGTCGAGCTCGCAGCAGACGGAAATCAATCTGCCGTACATCACGGCCGACGCCTCGGGTCCGAAGCACTTGAACCTGAAGATCACGCGCGCCAAGTTCGAAGCGCTGGTCGAGGAACTGATCACGCGCACCATCGAACCGTGCCGCATCGCGATCAAGGACGCCGGCGTCAAGGTCAGCGATATCGACGACGTGATCCTGGTCGGCGGCATGACCCGCATGCCCAAGGTGCAGGAGCAGGTGCGCGAGTTCTTCGGCCGCGATGCCCGCAAGGACGTGAACCCGGATGAAGCCGTTGCGGTTGGCGCGGCGATCCAGGGCTCGGTGCTGTCCGGCGATCGCAAGGACGTGCTGCTGCTCGACGTGACCCCGCTGTCGCTGGGCATCGAGACGCTGGGCGGCGTGATGACCAAGATGATCAGCAAGAACACCACGATCCCGACCAAGCATGCGCAGGTGTTCTCGACGGCCGACGACAACCAGCCGGCGGTGACCATCAAGGTCTACCAGGGCGAGCGCGAGATGGCCAGCGGCAACAAGCTGCTGGGCGAGTTCAACCTGGAAGGCATCGCTCCGGCGCCGCGCGGCATGCCGCAGATCGAGGTGTCGTTCGACATCGACGCCAACGGCATCCTGCACGTCGGCGCCAAGGACAAGGCGACCGGCAAGGAAAACCGGATCACCATCAAGGCGAATTCGGGCCTGTCGGAAGAAGAGATCCAGCGCATGGTCAAGGACGCCGAGGCCAACGCCGAGGAAGACCGCAAGGCCCGCGAACTGGCCGACGCGCGCAACCAGGCCGACGCGCTGGTGCACTCGACCCGCAAGGCGCTGACCGAGTACGGCGACAAGCTGGAGTCGGGCGAGAAGGAAAAGATCGAGGCTGCGATCAAGGAACTGGAAGACGCCGCACGCGGCGGCGACAAGACCGAGATCGACGCCAAGGTCGCGACGCTGTCCGAGGTCAGCCAGAAGCTGGGCGAGAAGGTCTACGCCGACATGCAGGCCAAGGCCGGCGAAACCGGCGCGGCGGGGGCTGGTGCCGGCGCTGGCGCGGCCGGCGGTGCGCACGAAGCGCAGCCGCAGGACGACAACGTCGTGGATGCCGAGTTCAAGGAAGTCAACGACAAGAAGTAATGCGACGGACATGGGATGGCGCGGGCCTTGCGCCGGCGCCATGCCTGTCCCGACGCCGGGCGGCGGATATCGGACCAAGCGCGGACCTGCGGGCCGGCGCCGTCGGATTTCCCCGCTCGGCTTTTTGCTATTCGTCGACCGGCGCGCATGTGCGCACCGGTCGGCCAATCAGGGTTTGAGCCACCATGGCAAAACGTGACTACTACGAAGTGCTCGGGGTGGGCAAGAACGCGAGCGACGACGACATCAAGAAGGCGTATCGCAAGCTCGCGATGAAGTACCACCCGGACCGCAATCCGGACAGCAAGGATGCGGAGGAGAAGTTCAAGGAGGCCAAGGAGGCCTACGAGATGCTCTCCGATCCCGAGAAGAAGGCGGCCTACGATCAGTACGGCCACGCGGGCGTTGACCCGAACATGGCGGGCGGCTTCGGCGGTGCCCAGGGCTACGGCGGCTTCGCCGAGGCCTTCGGCGATATCTTCGGCGACATCTTTGGCCAGGCGGCCGGCGGGCGGCAACGCGGCGGTCCGCAGGTCTATCGCGGCGCCGACCTGCGCTACAGCATGGAGATCACGCTCGAGCAGGCCGCGCACGGCCACGAGGCGCAGATCCGCGTGCCGCACTGGGACGATTGCGACCACTGCCACGGCAACGGCGCCGAGCCCGGCTCGCACGTCGAAACCTGCCCCACCTGCAAGGGCATAGGACAGGTGCGCGTGTCGCAGGGCTTCTTCACGATGCAGCAGACTTGCCCGAAGTGCCACGGCACCGGCAAGTACATCCCCAAGCCGTGCGTCAAATGCCACGGCCAGGGCAAGATCAAGACGCAGAAGACCCTCGAGGTCAAGATCCCGGCCGGCATCGACGAAGGCATGCGGATCCGCTCGACCGGCAATGGCGAACCCGGCATCAACGGCGGCCCTCCGGGCGACCTCTATGTCGAGGTCCATATCAAGCCGCACCCGGTGTTCGAGCGCGACGGCGACGACCTGCATTGCCAGATGCCGATCTCGTACGCCACCGCTGCGCTGGGCGGCGACCTCGAAGTGCCGACGCTGAATGGCAAGGCCAGCTTCCCGGTCCCGGAAGGCACCCAGACCGGCCGCACCTTCCGCCTGCGCGGCAAGGGCATCAAGGGCGTCCGCTCTGGCACGCCCGGCGACCTCTACGTGCACGTCAACGTCGAGACGCCGGTCAAGCTGACCGAGGCGCAGAAGGAACTGCTGCGCCAGTTCGATCGCTCGGTCCACGAAGGCGGCTCGCGGCATAGTCCGCAGGAGCAGTCCTGGTTGGATAAGGTCAAGAGCTTTTTTAGCTGAGTCGCGCTTCCCCGGGTGTGCGGGGAATGACAAAAAGCCGCGCCCTTGGTTGGGCGCGGCTTTTTTATTGGTGCGGGAGGTGTTGTGTGCCCGCTATGCCGACTGGGCCGTCATACGACGTTGCATAGAAGCTGCGAGCAGCTGCGGTCCGGCTTAGGTCGTCCGGTGCCCGTTTCCATCGTCTTCGGCTGCTGGGGTACCCAGTCGATCCTCTTCGGCTCCACGAAGCGGAAGGTTTTGACGTCCTGACGCCAGGTGCCATTGGGTTCGTAGTCAGGCGCAACTACATGGAAGATGTCGGCGAAGGCTTGCCTCATCGATTCCTCGTTGTCGAAGGGGCCGAGGACGTTCAGTGGAACGCCCTTCCTTTCGGCGGCGAGCAGGCGGAGCTTGTAGTGGTTTGTGGAAGTGTAGAAGTCGGGGCCTTGTTCCATATCGGCACAAATCAGCGGGATCTCCTTTTCCAATTGATGCTGAACGTCGCTCGGAGTCCTGATCAGCAAATCTTGCTTGTCGCAGTAGTAATGCTTTGCCCAAGGTGGAGCGGCAGGTAATACCGGTGCGCCTGGAAAATGACGTTGAAGGAAACGCCCCTTTGGGCCGGGCTCATACAACAGAGAAAAATCCTCCATATCAATCACGCCATTCAAAAGACCTGCCACGAGCACAATGTCGTGCCGCGAATGGTGCAATGGGAGTTTCTCAGCATCGCTCGCCGAAATTCCTAGACGCGTGAGGTGATGCGGCTTGATCCCATCGGGATGGTCGGTGTCTCTCCTGGTGTGTTGGACAAACAGGTCGAGGATGTCGAAAAACACCTTGCGAGTTATCTTATTGGCGGCGTACGCGGAGGCCACTAGTAAGATAGTTGGAATGCCCAGAAAATGTATGTGTGCGCCGTGCACAGCGAGATTCCGCGCTTTCAGCGTCTTCAGCATGTCGTTCTTTCCCACAGGGTCTGGATTCTGGGACTTACATGCATTCGTCACTCCATCGGCTGAATGATCGCTTGGCGCGATAGCGAATTGTCCTAAGCGCTTCGTATCTGAAGACGATGCATCGATGCAGGTACGCGCAATGAAGGCCGAGGCCCGACGCGCGTGATCCATGGGGTTTAACGTGTTCAAAGGTGACGAGCGGCTAGTGGAGGAGTGGAGCATGGTCTAATTCCTGGGATGGGATTGGGGAGCCGACTTGCGCTTGGACCTCGGAATGGGACGGGTTACGCAACTCGGGGGAATATGACGCACGGGCTGGCTTTTCTCGCGGCTGCACAAGCAACGTGGGGTTGGTTCCTTCAGATCCCGATGCGTCTGTCTCCTCCAAAGACTTCGGTGCGCGTGGAAAGATTCGAGCGTTGAACCACAGCAGCTCCGTCGACACGGATACCGTTCTGGTCTCCGTGAGCATCAAGCCACCGTGGAGGCCGATCTCTTCTTCGCGAAAGTCGCCCGTGTAGGCGCCGAATCCGCCAAGCTTGTAGTGCTCGTTCTTGGTCAGCAAACTCAAGCAGCGCTGCGCCACCGCGTAGCGATCACACAGGTCGCCAAACGGAAAGATGTCGCCGCTCAGTCCTTCTGCCAATGCCGTCCATGCGTTGAGCTCGGTGAGCTTGTCGTCCACCAGATATCGCCGGACCATGAAGGTCTGCCTGGAGTCCCGAGTGTGCAATCGCAGGTACTGCATGCACTTGTCGAGCTCCAGTTTCATCGCGTCAGGGGTCAGCGATTCGTTGTACGCACCCCATTGTTCTCGCACTTCCGGAATGTTCGAGTGTGCGATCAAGTCATCGACATTGCGAAAAACGATGTCCCACGCGAAAGTAGGCTGGGTGAGGCCATCCCTTGTTTCTCGCCGAATAAAATGTTGAGCGCCTCGTTCCCTGAAAGTTACTGTTGTACCCACCAGCTCGCCTGATGACAGGGCGCTCTTGAGATGGCTTGTGAGTTCACTTGGCAGCACGGTAGCGAGCACGCGCACTGCCGCACTGCAGCGGGAGCCGGCCCCAATGCCGTGAACCGCCACCCGCGTGGATCCGGTCCGGTCGACCCGCGTCTGGCGAGTCAGCAGATCGGTCTCCTTGCCCAGGCGTGCATTGAGAGCGCCCTGAAGAAGCCCTTCTTTTACCTTGAATCCAACACCGGCAGAAATGCCAGCATTGACGGATTCTGATGAGGTCTTGTTGTCAAAGACATTCAGGGCGAGTGCCCCCTTCAACAGGGGCTGAAAGCACTGGTAGCACAGCTCTCGAAGCGCGCGGTCACCTTTCGATGGATACGGCGCAGCAGCCAGGTCTTTCTCAATCTTGTTCGCCAATTTCTTGCCGAATACGACGTTGACGGCGTCCTGGCTAGTCTTTACCCAGTCTCTTGAGCCGGGGGTGGCCGGGGAACGTATGGCGATGCCGATCTCGGTACCATCTCGATCGACGTAGCTTGCGTCCACACCGACGTCCAGGGCGGTCGTCGTGGAGACGCTGATGCCGGCCCCGACCTGGCCGGTATCTCCCGTGGTCTCGCTGACGGTCATCGTCTGCCCACCGACGGAACTACTCAAGATGCCGAAGCTTCCCGTACGGGTGGTGGTACTCGCCTGCGAGAACGAGACGCTTATCGTGGGGGCGGGGCCGGCGAGGATGGCGGCGGCGCCGGCACCGATGCTGACGCTCGCCCCTGCACCCCCAGTCCTCGAAACGCTGCCCTTGGCACCGTTGCCGAGATTGGTGTCGATTCGATGACTTGCGATCTGTCGGAAATCTTCCCTGGTGCGCGGCGTCTCGGGGAGTACCACTCCGGCATCGGCCTTGTCGCGGCCGGCTCGCAGCATCGCGACGACCTGCCGGTATTCCTGGAAGCGGCGAGATATCTCAGTCGCTTCCATAGACACTCCCGGCCTTGCCGGGATCGCTTCCGGTGCCGTTGCACTCAGCACGCCGGCCTCCGCCGCCCATTCGTCAATCACGCCTAGATCGATTCGTGTAATGCCGCTCAATTCCGCTTCTATTTCTAGTCGATGCGGACGATTGGCTGGAACATCGATCAGGTCGCTGATGACGGCGCTCTTGAATGCATCCGTGACGGTATATGCGTGCAGACGCATGCCGAATTCAGTGGAGCACAGCCATTGCGTTAGAACAGCATATCGGACGAGGTAGGCTATTTGCTGCGCAGTCGTAATATCATCCTGCGCCGCCACATCGGATCGCTGCTCTGACTGGGGGGCTAAACTGGCTTTCGCATAACGTTGTTGCATGGCCGTCAAATGTTGGCGAATCCTCGACAGGCATATTTTGGTATCACCTTCATTGAGAAGTTGGCGAGTCAGCTTTTCAATGTCGCCGTCAGGGCAAAACTGCACCGCACTATCCATCTCAATGATCCGAATAACATTGTCAAGCTGGGTAAAAATTTGATTAAGTTCAACGTCTAACTCGGCGCCTGTTTCGCTTGGCAAATAAACCTTCCGTATTTGGTCTCCAAATACCAAAACATCCCGCAACAATGCCTCATGCTGAAGCAACGGAATCCCCGCCACCATCTTGAAATGCAACACCAGCAATCGTGTCATCCGGCCCATTGCCGTGTGGTAGTCCTGGCTCTGCTGCGTCACGGTTCTTCGGGTGACTGCCTGCGTCATCGGATCACCCAACGCCAAGGCAACGGGTGAATCGTCGGGCATCAGCTCGTTCTCGACACCCGTCAGCAGATCGACGCGCCTGCGCGGCAGCCACTCCAATACCAGCTTGTTGAGCAGGTGCTGAAATTGTGCGAGCAGGCCATCGTCCAGGTCGTCGCGGAAGCCGTTACGCCACAAGGCGAGCGCCACGACTTCGTCTTTCGACAACGGTGCCGCCAAGGATGGCACCGAACCTGCGCCCTCCATCGCTCGGCGCTGGGCCTTCATCCATGCAGGATCGGCCAACGCGCGAATCTGCATCAGCTTGACGGCACCGATCAACGCGCGATACGCCAGCCGGTTTTCCCGTGGATGGTTTGCATCGGCCAGCATGGCCGCGGCATATTCGGCGGCGCCGATTGGATGTCCGGTCCAGGCCCGCAGGGCATCAAGTTCGCTTGCGATGTTGCCGTCGGCGTTTGCCGATCCACGGCGCGCGTCCTCTTGGCGGGCCGCATCACTACGGGAGCTCAAGTAATCGCACGCTTGAAGATAGATCCGCAATGCCGCTTGCCACTGTTCCACGACCGGCTCCGGCAAATCCGTGGGCCGGCCGATCAGCTCCAGGAGCATCTGAAGGCCAAGCTCGCAACGAGATAGCCGACGAGCGGCCTGCCAGCATTGAATCGCTGCCTCACTGTGGTCGCTCAACTGATGCCAAGAAGAGCCCAGCATGCCGAGCACCTCGGCTGCTTCCTGCGGTGACCGTTTCCGTGGCGTTTGTTCGGCACAGACGTGGGTCGAGATTGCGCATCCAAGCAACAGCAGCTTTGCGCGGGTAACAAGCGGCACGTGCGCACTGCCAGCATTGGCAACCGCAGCCCCCTGGACGCCAACCATGGCGAGCATCGTTTCATATAGCCGCGCAAATGCCTGCTGTGCGTCTTCGCCGGCGAGGTCGAAGGCTGCCGTGAGTTCCGTTCGGCAAGCCTCGTCATCCAATTCTGGCGCTGCTCCAGCCTGCAATTTCGTTGCTGGCCCAAAGAGCCGACAGAGCAAGCCATTTCGCCACGTGTAATCGCGTTCGCTCAGAGGCTTGCACGCTGTCGAAATCTTGATCTTGCCCGCCGGCCGCGTACCATGGTTTGCCAAATGCACGACGGCGTAGTTGGACTGGCCTTCCGTCGTTTTTTTACCGGGCGTCTGGATACTGACTGTTGGCGCCAGTACGCTCGGCGGCCCCTCCGCCTTCTCCTGCCCATCCGCAAATCCCGTCCAGCTTTCGACTGCCTTGCCGATCCGATAGGACCGGCTGCCTACACCGCGGAGTTGAAAAAAATCGGCAACTCGGTGAGTAAAGAACTCCTTGATGGCCTGGATGAATCGCGTGGCGAGCGGGAGATCTTCGATATCGAGTCGGCAGACCTGAACGCCGAACTGGCCGGTTCTGGTGACCAGGTATTCGTGGCCCTCGACTTGTACATTCACATAGCCGATGTCGCCTTCACGAACCCGGAGCAGCGGTTCCTTCTCTGACCTTGGGACGGTGGCCAAGTCCTCGAGGCGCGCACACTTGATGGTAGATGTCCTGGCTCCCATCTCTCCCCCGTAGCGGTTTCAGTCCCGTGCGTCATGCACGGGGCGACGGTCCCGTTTTCTTTTTTCGCCATCACTGCGGACGGCATGGCGGCAACGATCCGCGCATTGGGCAGACCTCGCTATAAAAAACGGCGGAGAGTTGTTTTTGCTGGCAACGACAAAGACTGTGCGCTTGTGGGAAGGCGCGCGGACGGCGACGTCGAGCGGTGGTTGTCCCGCGAGCGAATTGCGAAGGCGGGTCCATCGCGGGCGATAATGTGGCCTCTCTTTTGTCTGCCGGCCCGAAGCCGCGCCCAAGGCGTTCCCTCACCCTGCTGCCCGATGTCCACGTTGTCCCCTAGCTCAGGCCATTCCGCTTCGTCCTTCCTGCCTCGGATCGACCCTGGCGCGCCGTTCGTCCTGCTCGACGAGGCCACGGGCGAGGGGACGACGTGCCGGCTCTATACCGGCTTCATGCGCATGGACGTCGTGCCGGCGGGTGCACTGGAGCATTTGGAGCCGAGCCTGAAAGACGGGTGGAGGGAAGGTTGGCATGCCTGCCTGTTCGCCCCTTACGAATTCGGCGCGCCCCTGGTTCGGGTGCCGACGCTGGCGCAGCCCAGTGCCGACAATCCGTTTGCCGATGGCGGGATGCGCGTCCTGTGGTTCGCGTCCAAGACGGTGTGCGATGCGGCGGAGATCGGGCGCTGGCTCGATGAACATTGCGACACCACCGCGCCCGCCGGCGCGATGCAGGTCCGCTCGGATACCGACGAACGCAGCTTCCACGCGGCCATCGCCCGCATCCACGAATGGATCGAGGCTGGCGATACCTATCAGGTCAATTTCACGCAGCGCCTGCGCTTCGCATCCTTTGGCGATCCGATCGCTTTCTATCGGGACTTGCGCCGCGCGCAGCCGGTGCCGTATGGCGCGCTGGCCAGGCTGCCCGCCGATCACTGGGTGCTGTCGCTATCGCCCGAGCTGTTCTTCCGTCATGACGGCGGCGGCAAGCTGGTGACCCGGCCGATGAAGGGCACCGCCTTGCGCAGCGGCGATGCGAAGCGCGATGCCGAAGCCGCGGCCGCGCTGGCGGCGGACGACAAGAACCGGGCCGAGAACGTGATGATCGTCGACCTGCTGCGCAACGATCTCGGCAGGGTCGCGCAGCCGGGTACGGTGCAGGTGCCCGAACGCTTCGCCGTGCAGCCGTTCGGCCAGGTCCTGCAAATGACTTCGACGGTGACGGCCACCGCTCGCGCCGGGACCACGCTGGCCGGCCTGCTGGCCGCGCTGTTTCCGTGCGGCTCGATCACCGGTGCGCCGAAGCGCCGGACCATGGAGATCATCGCCGAGCTGGAGCGCGCCCCGCGCGGCCTCTATACCGGCGCGATCGGCTGGGTCGACGCGCCCGAACCGGGCGAAACGCTGGGACAGGCGGCCTTGTCCGTGGCGATCCGCACGCTGGTGCTCGGTCCGCGCCGCGACGACGGCCTGAGGGCAGGCGAAATGGGTGTCGGCAGCGGCATCGTGCACGACAGCGTTGCCGCCGACGAGTACGCCGAATGCGGCTGGAAGGCGCGCTTCCTGACGGGGCACGATCCGGGCTTCACGTTGATCGAGACGATGCGCGTGGAGCAGGGCCGCTGCCTGCGGCTAGATGCGCATCTGGACCGGCTGCGTGCGTCAGCGGCGTGTTTCGGTTTTCGTTTCGATCAGCAAGCGGTGCGCGAGGCGATCGCGCGGGAGGCGGCAGCCCTCGCACAAGGTCCCGCGCGGCTACGGCTCACGCTGGACAAGGCCGGAACGCTGCGATGCACCTCCGGTGCGCTGGCCCCGTTGCCGCAAGGACCGGTGGGCCTGATCGTCGCCGACGTCGCCTTGCCTGTCGCCGATCCCTTGCGCCGGCACAAGACCAGCGCGCGCGACACCTTCGACGCCGGTTGGCGCGAAGCCGAGCGCATCGGCGCTTTCGACAGCCTGTTCTTCAACACGCGTGGCGAACTGCTGGAAGGGGGACGCAGCTCGGTCTTCGTGCGCGTCGACGGCCGCTGGCTGACGCCGCCGCTGTCGGCGGACATCCTGCCGGGCGTGATGCGTAACGAGGTGCTGCGCGATGGCGTTGGCTATCTCGGCGGAACGGTGGTCGAGAGCCCGATCACGCGCGAGATGCTGCTGCGCGCCGACGAACTGGCGATCGCCAACGCGCTGCGCGGCGTGCTGCCCGCCACGCTGCGCTTGCCCGCAGAAAAGCCCTAACGGTGATGGGTGTCGAGCCGCCCGTCGGTCAGCTTCCAGCGCACCACGCCGGGCAGATTGATCAGGTCGCGGTCGTGGCAGATCATCACCACGGTCCGCCCTTCGGCGGCAAGCTCGCGCACCAGCGCGATCACCTGTTCGCGCGCGTGGCCGTCCAGGTTCGAGGTCGGCTCGTCGAGCAGCAGCAGGTCCGGCTCGAGGACCTTGGCGCGGGCCAGCGCCACGCGCTGGATTTCGCCGCCGGACAGGCGGTCGGGCGCGGTGTCCTGGACATGCGTGATCCCGGCCCAGCCCAGCGCGGCGCCGACGCGGCGCGCGACCTCGTCGGCCGGCAGTCCGCGCGCATGCAGCCCGTAGGCGATGTTCTCGCGCACCGAGGTGCGGAACAGGTAGGGATGCTGATGCATGTAGGCGATGCGCTGGCGCAGCGCGAGCGGCAGGGGATCGAGCGAGGCGCTGCACGGCCGGCCGTCGGCGCCGGTCCAGTCGACGGTGGCGCCGGGCGCGCGTTCAAGGCCGGCGATCATGCGCAGCAGCGTGGTCTTGCCGGCGCCGTTGACGCCGGTCAGCACCACCGCGGTAGCGCGCGGAAAGGCCAGCGCGTCGATATCGAACAACGCACGGGCGCCGATGCGGCGGCGCAGCCCGCGCACCACCAGCAGCGGCGGCGCCAGCGCGTCCCCGGCGGGGCGGTTCCGATCCGGCTCCGGTGCATTCATCGGCGAAATCCTCCGGCGCCCTGCAACCACGCCAGCAGCACGTTGACCAGCAGGGCCAGGGCCACCAGCACGATGCCAAGCGCGATGCCCTGGGCGAATTCGCCCTTGCTGGTCTCCAGGGCGATCGCGGTGGTGATGGTACGGGTCGAGCCTTCGATATTGCCACCGATCATCAGCGCCGAGCCCACTTCCGCGATCACGCGGCCGAAGCCGGCGACCACCGCCGCCATCAGGCCGAAGCGCAGCTCGCGCAGTACGGTGAAGAAGGTGCGCCAGGCGCCGGCGCCCAGCACCCAGGCGGTCTCGCGCAGCCGCGCATCGGCGCCCTGCAGCGTCGACAGCGCGAACGCCAGCACCACCGGAAAGCCGATCACGGCCTGGCCGATCACCATGCCGGTGGGCGTGAACAGCAGCCCGAGGCTGCCCAGCGGCCCTTGGCGCGTCAGCAGCAGATAGAGGATCAGGCCGACCAGCACGGTCGGAAACGACAGGAAGGCCTGCGCCAGCACCACCACCAGCCGCCGGCCGGGGAAGTCATGGGTGGCGATCAGGTAGGCGGCGCCGATCGCCGGGGCGGTGGCGATGGCCAGCCCGGCGAAGGCGACCTTCAGCGAGGTCCAGACGATCTCCCACAGCGCGGGATCGCCGCCGGCGAGCAGCGCGAAGGCGGTCGCGGTGGCGGCGCCGATCTCCATCGGGCGGCGTCAGGCCGAGAAGGTGTGTTCGGGCGCGGGGAAGCTGCCGTCCTTGACCGCGGCGACATAGGCGCGGATCGCGGCCTCGATCGAGGTCTGGCCTTCCATGAAGTTGCGCACGAACTTCGCCTTGCGGCCGGGATAGATGTTCAGCATGTCTTGCAGCACCAGCACCTGGCCCGAGCAATCCACGCCGGCGCCGATGCCGATGGTCGGAATCTCCAGCTGGCTGGTCACGGTGGCGGCCAGCGCGGCCGGCACCGCTTCCATCACGATCAGCTGGGCGCCGGCGCTTTGCAGCGCCTCGGCGTCGCGGCGCAGCTGGGCCGCGCTCGCGTCGGTCTTGCCCTGTACCTTGAAGCCACCGAAGGCATGCACCGACTGCGGCGTCAGCCCGATATGCGCGCACACCGGAATGCTGCGCTCGACCAGGAAGCGGACGGTCGGCGCCAGCCACTCGCCGCCTTCGAGCTTGACCATCTGCGCGCCGGCGCGCATCAGCGTCACGGCGCTGGCGAAGGCCTGCTCGGGCGTGCCGTAGGTGCCGAAGGGCAGGTCGGTGACGACCAGCGCGGTCTGGTTGCCGCGCGCCACGCATTCGGTGTGGTACGCCATTTGTTCCAGCGTGACGGGCAGCGTGGTCTGCTGGCCCTGCATCACGTTGCCCAGCGAATCGCCGATCAGGATCACCTCGACGCCGCAGTGGTCGAGCAGCGCGGCAAAGCTCGAGTCGTACGCGGTCAGCATCACGATCTTTTCGCCGGCGGCGCGCATCGCCTGCAGCTTGGGGATCGTGATGGACTTGCGGGAGGGTTCCAGGAGATAGCTCATCGTTGTGCCTCGGAGGTCCGCTGGCCGGCGCCCGGAACGGGCGGGGCCGTCAGCTGCGGAAGATGAAATAGACGGCACCGACCATGCACAGCGCCGCCCACACGTAGTCCCACTTGAAGCTTTGCTGCATGTACAGCAGCGAGAACGGCACGAACACCGTCAGCGTGATCGCTTCCTGCAGGATCTTCAGTTGCGCCAGCGAGATGCCATGCTGGAAACCGATCCGGTTGGCCGGCACCTGCAGCAGGTACTCGAACAGCGCGATGCCCCAGCTGACGATCGCCGCGATATACCAGGGGCGGCTGCCCAGGTCCTTCAGGTGGCCGTACCACGCGAAGGTCATGAACACATTGGACAGCGTCAGCAGGCCGGCAGTCAGGAAGAACGGGGAGATTCCGCTTGGCGCGTACATTGGCAGAAGGAAACTTTGTCGATGCGCTGGCCCGCGACCGCGGGCAGATGGTCGGCCGCGCGGCCCAGGCCCGGAATCACCAGCTCGGGTTCGAGCTCGAGCAGCGGCACCAGCGTGAACGCGCGCGCCGCGACGCGCGGATGCGGCACGGTCAGTTGCGCGCCGTCATGCATTTCGTCGCCGAACACCAGCAGGTCCAGGTCCAGCGTGCGCGGTGCATTGCGAAAGGGCCGCTCGCGGCCGAACTGGTCTTCGATATGGTGGCAGATGACCAGCAGCTGGGCGGCCGTGAAGCTGGTCTCCAGCTTGACCACCGCATTGTAGTAATCGTCGCCGCCGGCATCGACCGGCGCGCTGCGGTACAGCGAGGATCGCGCCACGATCCGGATGCCGACCTGCTGCGCCAGGCAGACGATGGCATCCTTGACGGCTTGTCTTGCGTCGCCCAGATTGGCGCCGATGCCGATGAAGGCCAGTGTCATTCGGTTTCCTCCGGCTGGCCGCGCGCGCCGCCTTGCTGGTCGGCTGCCGCGTCCGTCTCATCCCGGGGGGAAACTTTATCCGATTTCCGCGCCGGCCGCCGACGGCGCTTCTTGCGCGCCGGACCCTCGCTGCCGGCGGTGCCGGAGGCGCGTGCCGCTTCGATCAGATTCTCGCGGCCTTCGGAGTCGGCGTTCTGGAAGTCCAGCCACCAGGTCGCCAGTTCGGCCGGCATCTCACCGGCCTCGCAGCGCAGCTGCAGGAAGTCGAAGCCGGCGCGGAAGCGCGGCGATTCCAGCAGGCGGAACGGCATGCGGCCGACGCGTTTCTCGAAGCGCGGCTGCATGCCCCAGATGTCGCGCATGTCGGTGACGAAGCGGCGCTGGATGGCCAGCTGGCCGGTCTGCCGCTCGAGCACGTCGTCCATCGCCGCATTGAGCGCCGCGATCGGATGCTCGCCGCCTTCGCGCAGCGACTTCCAGCGCTGCAGCACGTGGTGCCACAGCAGCGCGGCGAACAGGAAGCCCGGCGAAACCGGCTTGCCGGCCTGCACGCGGCGGTCGGTGTTGTCCAGCGCCAGCTGCACGAAGCGCTGGCCCAGCGGCTGTTCGATCGCGACGTCGAGCAGCGGCAGCAGGCCCTTGTGCAGGCCGGCCTTGCGCAGCTCCTGCAGCGAGGCCCAGGCGTGGCCCGACATCAGCAGCTTGAGCATTTCGTCGAACAGGCGCGCGCTCGGCACGTTGTGGATCAGCGAGGCCAGGTCGGCGATCGGCTGGCGCGTGGCCTCGTCGATGTCGAAGCCGGTCTTGGCGGCGAACCGCACCACGCGCAGCATCCGCACCGGGTCCTCGCGATAGCGGGTGACCGGATCGCCGATCATCCGCAGCGTGCGCGCCCGCATGTCTTCCATGCCGTGGTGGTAGTCGTGCACGGTCTGCTCGGCCGGGTCGTAGTACATCGCATTGATGGTGAAGTCGCGCCGTTCGGCGTCCTCCGCCTGCGAGCCCCAGACGTTGTCGCGCAGCACCCGGCCGGAGGCGTCGATCGCGTGGGTCTTGTTGTCCAGTTCGGCGCGCTTGAGCCGGCGGCCTTCGGGCAGCGTTTCGCTGGCCACCGCGTCGACCAGCGCGCGGAAGGTCGACACCTCGATGATTTCCTGCTCGCGCCCGCCGTAGAAGGTCACGTGCACGATCTGGAAGCGCCGGCCGATGATGCGCGAGCGGCGGAACAGCGCCTGCACCTGGTCAGGCGTGGCGTTGGTCGCCACGTCGAAGTCCTTGGGCTTGATGCCGAGCAGCAGGTCGCGCACCGCGCCGCCGACGATGAAGGCCTGGTAGCCGGCCTGCTGCAGCGTGCTGGTGACCTTGACCGCGTTGCGCGACAGCAGCGTGGGATCGATCTGGTGCTCGTCGGCGCTGATGATGCGCGGTGTGTGGGCGCGGCCGAGGCGTCGCTGCTTGGGCCCGGGCTTGCCCAGCAGCCGGTTGATAAGCTTCTTGATCACGTCAGAACAGGTCCATGATGCGCCAGCCGGCCGCGGCGGCATGATGGCGGAGGCGCTCGTCCGGGTTGGTGGCGATCGGCTCGGTGACCTTGGCCAAGAGCGGCAGGTCGTTCATCGAATCGCTGTAGAAAGTGGTGGTGGCGAAGTCCTGCCAGCGCGCGCCCTGTTCCTTCAGCCAGGCCTCGACGCGGGCGATCTTGCCTTCGCGGAAGCTCGGGATGCCGAACACCTCGCCGGTGTAGGCGCTCTCGGCCAGGCCGTCGGCGGTGGCGGGTTCGGTGGCGATCAGGTGCTTGATGCCGAAGGCGGCGGCGATCGGCGCGGTGACGAAGCTGTTGGTCGCCGTGACGATGGCGCACAGGTCGCCGGCGTCCAGATGCTTGTAGACCAGCGCGCGCGCCTGCGGCGTGATGGCCGGCTCGATCACTTCGTGCATGAACTGCTGGCGCCAGGCGTTCAGGCGCTCGCGCGGATGGGCCGCCAGCGGGGCCAGCGCGAACTTCAGGAAGGCCTGGATATCGAGGGTGCCGGCCTTGTAGTGGCCGTAGAACTCGTCGTTCTTGCGACGATAGGTTTCCTCGTCGACCACGCCAAGACGGACCAGAAAGCGGCCCCATTCGTGGTCGCTGTCGGTCGGGATCAGGGTGTGGTCGAGGTCGAACAATGCCAGATTCATGGGCGGCGATTTTACCTTAAGGGGATGACGGCCGGCTTGGCGGCCGATTGCAGGGAGCGTGCCAGGGGGCGGGCCGCGTGCGAGCCGGTGTTTGAGGCCGCTGCGCGGGCCGGCGTGTGGGCCGGTGTGTAGGGCTTCCGGCCGGCCCGCGCGCTATTCACGCAACTCGGCGAACATTTCGCGCAGCAGCGGCAGCGTCACCGCCCGCTTGCGTTCGAGCGAATAGGTATCGAGCGCGTCCAGCAGCGCCATCAGGCTGGGCATGTCGCGATAGTGGCGCGTCACCAGCCAGTGCGGGATTTCGGGGGACAGCTGCAGCCCGCGTTCGCGCGCGGCCTGCACCAGCGCGGCCATCTTGTCGTCGTCCGACAGCGGCGCGAGCTGGTAGACCAGGCCCCAGCCGAGCCGGGTGCGCAGGTCCTCGCGCACCGGCATGGTGACAGGAGCCAGGCTGCCGGCCACCACCAGCGCGGTGCGCACGTGCGCGCGCACCTCGTTATACAGGGAAAACACCGCGATCTGGCGGGCCTCGTCGAGCAGGTCGACGTCGTCGACCGTGTACAGCTGGCAGCTCGGATCGAAGATGAAATCGGCCAGCGCGTGGTGCGGGCTCAGATAGCGGCAGCGCAGGCCGGCATGGGCGCCGGCGTCGCACAGCGCGTGCAGCAGATGGGTGCGGCCCGAGCCGGTCTCGCCCCACAGATAGATCAGCCGGTCGGCGGCGCGCTCCTGCGCCACCGCGCCCGGCAGCTCGCGCAGCCGCTGCACCGGTTCGCGGTTGGCCGACACGAAGAAGTTCTCGAAGGTCGACGGTGGCGGGCTGCCCAGTTCGAGCGACAGTTGCTTGGGGCGCGGAGACATGGCGTATCGATTACTTCCGGTAGAGGTCGCTTGTCAC
>Ga0065721_10050773_pt1 | contig 18006 bp, 21 predicted proteins | sample Mesricmetagenome_FD_59108 | JGI IMG/M metagenome (GOLD analysis project Ga0065721, IMG submission 59108) | Mesophilic microbial community from rice straw/compost enrichment Sample: eDNA_1 v2 (version 2) | ecosystem: Engineered > Solid waste > Grass > Composting > Bioreactor | place: USA: Davis... | reverse complement strand
CCCGCCGCCACAGGGATGGCGGCGGGCAGCGGAATCGATCGGCGGCGTGTAGTACCGACGGCCTCAGTCGGTGATAGCGCTGTCGAGAGCATCGGTGAGGTCGCTCAGTTGCGTCAGCTCGAGCTTCTCCCCGTCGAGGAAGAACGTGGGGGTGCCCTGCACACTCCACGCCAGGCCATCGTTGTAGTCCTCCTCCACCCGCGCCTGGGTCGCGGGATCGGCGACAGCGGCGTCGTACGCAGCCATGTCAAGCCCGAGATCCTCGGCGAAGCCTCGGAAGCGCTCGGCTTCCGAGCTCTGACCCTCGCCCCACTCAGCTTGAGTTGCAAACATCCGGTGGTACATCTCCTCCAACTTGCCCTGCTGCGCCGCCGCTTCCACAGCGACGGCGGCGTTCATCGAGTTGAAATGGGACGGGATCGGGAAGTAGCGGATCGCGTAATTGATCTTTCCGCGGTACTGCTCCCGAATCTGCTCGATCACGGGGTAGAACGCCCCACACGCCTCGCATTCGAAGTCCAAGAACTCGACAAGCGTGGGCGCCTCTGGTCCGACGTCGTCCAGGACGTGCGTGTTGCTGCGCGTACCTGGGAAACTTCCGTCTCCTGCGTCGGGTGCGGGAGCGGGCGGTCGATTCCACATCGTGACCAGGATGGCGCCGATGACGACGGCGATGACCGCCGCGATGACGATGATGGTGATCTTGGTAGGCGTCTTCATTGAGATCTCTCTTGGGTTGGGTCGGTGGTTCTGAGGTGGTCGGCGCGGATCTGGTGCAACGCGTCGGCGAGGGTGGGGTCCTCCCCGCGGGCGAGGGCGGCGTACTCGATGTGGAGGCGGTGGCCCTCAACCTGAGCACGCACCCATATGCGTCGGCGCGGGAACAGCAGCGCGACCACCATCCCTAACGTCGCGATGACGGCGAAGACCAGCACCCACGTCGCGCCAGCATCGTGTTGGATCTGGAGCGACGCGAATCGCTTGACCGATGCCATGGGATCGGTGCCGTTGGAAGCGTCTTCGAAGGTGACCGTCCCCCACCCGCCGGGAAGATCGGCCGTGGCGCCGGGAGACAGCTCGAGCGATGCGACACCACTGTCACCTCCGCTGAGCTGTCGCATGCCGGAGGTGTCCAGTGTGTAGACCGATCGAGGTGTTCCGTCATCGATGCCAAGGTCACCGGCGAACACGTTGAGTGTGATGACGGGGTCTACGAGGTCGGGATAGATCGAAGTGAACGCGCCGCTTTCCAGCACGCCGCGGGTTGGATAGAGGAACCCCACCAGCCCGACTTGCTCGGGGAGGCCGTCGGGCACCTTCACAATGCCCAGTGAGGTCATCATCGAATCTTGCGGGAGGAACGGCAGTGCGTCACTGTAGACGACATCGCCGTCTGCGTTGCGCACCGTGATGGTCGGCGCGTAGCCGTTTCCCAGCAGGTACACGCGCTCATCCCCGATCGTCAGGGGGTGGTTCACGCGGATGGTCTCGGAGCGCGTGTCCGCCCCGGGTTCTCGTATGGTCACCTTCGCCGCGAAGTCGCCGGCCTGACCGGCCCCTGGGGTGCCGGGGCGCTGGTACGTGACATCGAACGTCTCGAGAGTCATCGCGTAGGGATTGAGCTGGCTGCCGTCGACAAACCTGCCAGGGCTGAACGATGAATAGTCGCTGAGGGCGTTGACAAAGGTGGTGCCCTCCACCACCACACGCTGCCCGGTATAGGTGAAGCCGCTCGCTCCGAGTACCGCGACCAGCACACCGACAAGCGCAACGTGAAAGATGAGATTCCCGCTTTCCCGGGCATACCCTCGCTCAGCCGACACCGACCACGACCTGGAGTCGTCGTAGCGGGCCACTCGGTACCCTCGCCGTCGCAGCACCCGCGTCGCCTGCGCGATGGCGTGCTCGCCGGTCCGCTCGGGATCGTCGCCCGCCTCGATCCGTTCAGAATGATGATGTTGTAGCCGGCTGAACCTGGCTGGGGTGCGCGGCGGCGGGGAGCGAAGGGCCCCCAAATGGTGACGCGCGCGAGGGATGACGCAGCCGATGAGGGACACGAACAGCAACGTGTAGATCGCCGAGAACCACGTTGAGCTATACAAATCAAACACCTGGAGGGCATCCAGGATGCGCGCCGTGTCGGGGTTGTCGCGGTAATACTGCGTGACCCCGTTGGGGTCGGCGGTGCGCTGCGGGAAGATCGATCCCGGTATCGCCGCGAGTGCAAGCATCAGGAGGAGCACGAGCGCGGTGCGCATGCTGGTGATCTGCCGCCAGGTCCACCGGGCCCATCCGGTGAGGTCCAGGCGCGGCGCCAGGATTGCCCCGGAGGAGGGGTGCTCAACGTGGTCTGCTGGGCGTAGTGGGTCAGTGCGTCCGGTTTGTGCCGAGGCTTCGTCAGAGAGGGAGGGTGACACTGAGCATCACCCCCTGCAAGAGCGACATGAGTCGTCCCCACACGCCGGTGACCATCAGCGCGCCCAGCAGGACGAGTGTGGCGCCCCCGATGATGTTGACAACGCGGATTCTGCGTCTTAGCGCCTCCACCGACCGCACCGCCCATCCCAGTCCCAGTGCGAGAAGGATGAACGGCAGTCCCAGTCCGAGGGAGTATGCCAGTCCCAGGATTGCCGCACGCCCCGGGTCGCCAAGATTCCAGGAGACGGACATGATGGCGGCCAGGGTCGGACCGATGCAGGGGGTCCACCCGATGCCCAACGCCACCCCCAAGAGGGGCGCGCTCCAGAGCCCTGCGCGATTGGTTGTTCGTAGACGGAACGTGCGTTGAGCGCGGGGGAACATCCCAATGAAGACCAGCCCGAGCAGGATGACGAGGACACCCAATGCCCGCGTGAGAACGTCCGCGTACTCCAGGAAGAAGCGCCCCAGGGCCCCGCCAAGGACCGTGACCGTCATGAACACGAGCGTGAACCCGGCGATGAACAGGAGGACGCCCAACAGCAGGCGGGAGCGCGAGACGCGGGAGTCGGTGCTGGTGGTTGAGCCGAGGTATCCAAGGTATCCCGGCACCAGCGGAAGCACGCAGGGTGAGACGAACGAGATGAGTCCCGCCAGCACCGCGATCAGCACGGCGAGCCACAGGGCGCCGTCGAACACGACGAGTTCAGGGGTCACGGCTGCTCCGCGAGGACGCTGTCGACCAGCGTGGACAGGATGGACGCGGACGGGAGTTGCCCGATGATGCGAGCGGCGACCCTTCCCTGCCGGTCCATGACGAGGGTGGTCGGAGTGGCCTGAATAGGGGTGGAGGACGCGAAGGCGAGTTTCACGGCACCGTCGTCGACATCGATGACGCTCGGGTAGGTGATCTTGTACTGCTGGGCGAATGAGATCGCGGTGGCGGGCTGGTCATAGATGTTCACGCCGACGAATCCGACCCCGTCACCCTCGTATTCCTGCCAGACCTCTTCCAGCAGGGGGGCTTCAACGCGGCAGGGACCGCATGCGGCGTACCAGAAGTTGACGACGTAGACGCGGCCCGTGTAGTCGGCACTGTTGATGACCGCCCCATGCTCACTCCGACCAGTGAACTCGACGGGTGCTCCGCGGTCTGACTCCGCGATCTCGACGATTCGGCCATCGACGGACACGACGTTGTCGGTCGAGGATGGGCGGTACGCGGCCGTCAGGTCGTCGCCACCGGCGCTACATCCGGTGAGGGCAAGCGCGGCGACGGAGACGGCGGCAAGGTAAACGTATGGACGGCGCGTTGGCGCGCCGGAAGACGGGCGGGGCACGAAGTTCTCCAGGTATCAGCGGACAGGGGCGCGGGTGCGGCGCGAGATGGCGGCAGGCCAGCTTGCAACGCGCAACCCGCGTCAGGTCCTGGAGATGCAGAGTGCAGCGAGAGACGGAGCGGGAGGCAGCGAACGGCCCGTCGGCGTCGACGGCGCCAGACGGCGGAGGGCAGTGACCGCGACGGCGGCGCGGGGGCGGGTGACGCGAAGTCCACGCATGACGAGCAAGCCAAGCAGTCCGCAGAAGAGCCCAAGAGCGCAAATCAACGTGGTGATCTCCCCGGCCGAAGATGCGATGGCCGCGGTGACCGTGATCTGTTCGCCGTCGGTGGCGTCGTCGCTGGCGAGGGCTGAAGCGGAAACGGCCCCACCAGCCGCTGCGGACGTGTCATGCCCGGCACCGGCGGCACCGAGCATCAGCAAGAACGCAAGCATCAGGCTGGTGACGACCTTCGCGATGAGCCACTGGTCGGCGAACATCGCGGTACGACCCGACGCCGGCACGAGACTCATGCAAGGAAATCTACCCTGCCTCCCTGTGAACGGCAGGATTCGGAGCCCTGCGGACGCAGGCGCACGTGAGCCGAGCATCTGCGTCCGGGCCCCAGTGGTCACCGTGGTTGCCGCGTGCCCGTCAGTGAGCTGGCCGGTCCTCATGCCCGATGCCGTTGTGCTCCTTGCCGCGTTCAAAGTTGAGCAGGCGGAGGGCGTTGGCGATGACAATAAGCGTGGAACCTTCGTGGATCAGGACGACAGCGCCGATGTTGAGTCCGAGGAAAGTCGCGATGATCAGAAACGCGACGACCGCCAGGCTTGCGATCAGGTTCTGTCGGATGATGCGACTGGTCGCGCGGCTTAGCCGGACGGTGAACGGGACACGTCCTAGGTCATCGCTCATCAAGGCGATGTCGCAGGTTTCGAGTGCCACCGTCGAGCCGGCTGCCCCCATGGCGATCCCTATGTCGGCGCGGGCCATTGCGGGCGCATCGTTGACCCCGTCGCCCACCATCGCGATGGGCCGGTGCGTTTCGGCGAGACGAGTGATCTGAGCGACCTTATCCTCGGGCAGCAAGTCCCCAAGGGCCGTGTCCACCCCCACTTCCCGTCCGACGGCGTCGGCGACGCGCTGGTTGTCTCCAGAGATCATGATGAGTTGTCCGACGTTGGCCGACCGGAGGGCGGCGAGGACCTGCGCGGACTCCGACCGCGATGCATCCATCACTCCCACGATGCCGAGGAACTGGTTGTTCCGGCGCACGATCATGAGAGTCTGACCGGCATCGCGGGCCGTATCGTATGCCGCCGAAAGTGCGGCGGGGAGTCGCGCATCCTGCTCCTCGAACATGCGGAGGTTGCCCACTTCCACCAGCTCGCCCGCGATCGTGGCACGCAGACCGCGTCCGACCACGGCGGTGATGTCGGCGGCTTCAAGACGCTCGGATTCGGGGACTTGGGGAGAGAGGTCACGAACGATCGCGGTCGCAAGCGGGTGGTCGCTCAGGGACTCGACGGCGACAAGCGTCGGAAGCAGCGCCCCGGAAGCTCCGCTAGCCGGGACAACAGTGACCACTCGCGGTGCTCCCCAGGTCAGTGTGCCGGTCTTGTCGAACGCCATTGCCCGGACCTTCCCCAGGGTCTCCAGCGGCGCGCCGCCCTTGACGAGGACACCCGCCCGAGCGGCGCGGGCGACTCCTGCCAGGACGGCGGCGGGGGTAGCGATCGCCAGGGCGCACGGACTTGCGGCTACGAGGACTGTCATGGCGAGGTAGAACGCATCTGGGAAAGACTGGTTGAACGCGAACAACGCCACGAGAAGTGTCGCGATCACCGCGACGATCACGGCCGGCACATACCAACGCTGGAATCGGTCGATGAACTGCTGCGTCGGTGATGCGGCATGGTCGGCAGCGCGAACGAGTTCGACAACTTTGCTCAGAGTGGAGTCCGCGGCCGTGGCCGTGACCTGAATTTCCAGCGCGCCCGACCCGTTGACCGTGCCGGCGAAGACGCGGTTAGCGGGAGGGAGGGTGTCCGCCGTCCGCGCCGCTTTGGCGACGTCGGCGACGGGCTCCTTCTCCACAGGGATGGATTCGCCTGTCACCGCAGATTGATCAACGGCGGACGCACCGGAGATGATGAAGCCGTCCGACGGGATCCGGGAGTTCGGCCGAATCACGACGACGTCGCCTTTGGTGAGCTCGTCCACCGGGATCTCCACCGTGCCGTCACCACGACGCACCAAGGCGTGCCGCGGGGCGAGCGCAGCGAGCCCTTCAATCGACCTGGACGCACGGCTGAGCGCGTACTCCTCGAGCGCGTGACCGAGGCTGAACAGGAACAGTAGCACTGCCCCTTCCGCCCATCTGCCGATGAGGGCGGCGCCTGCGGCCGCGACCAGCATCAGGAAATCGACCTCAAACCTGCCGCGGAGAGTCGACGACACGGCGCTACGGACGGTGAAGAACCCGCCAAAGAAATAGGTGGCGACAAAGAATGCCAGCGGCCACCCCACGGTGGGCAGTCGCAGCACATACTCGGCGGCCAGTCCGCCGCCGTAAGTCACCCCCGCCGCGATGGCGAACCACAGTTCCCAACGACCCGACCCGTGAGCTTCCGCCTGCTGGTCGGTCGGAGAGCTGGCGGTTTTCGATTCACTCATGATGTCAACATACATCACAAGATCATGATATTTTGTTGTTGTGAATGATTATCGACGTCGATACGGTCCCCGATGAGCGCCGACCGCGGCCTCTTGTCGTTGGGGGAGGCCGAGAGGCTCGCTGGCATCATGCAGGGTCTAGCGTCGCCGGTGCGGCTTCGAATCCTCAGTGCGGTGCGCCTGGAACCGAGCACGGTGACCGAACTGTGCCAGGAACTGGACGCGGGGCAGGCTACGGTTTCCAATCATCTACGGCTGCTGCGCCATCTGAGCCTGGTCAAGGGTCGTCGCCGTGGCCGACACGTTTACTACTCGTTGTTCGACGACCATGTCAGCGACCTTCTGGAGGAGGCAATCCGCCATCTCGGACACGTACCGCACGCTTGATGACGGTGCAGCGTCGCGATGTCTCACCCGCGCACAGCGGCACGGTTCCCGCCGGAAAGGATCAGCCAACGAGCAGATCCGAGGTGGGACCATGCCGTACCGGATGCACGCCGCGAGGCCAAGCGCGACTTCTGTGCTAGGTGGTACATGACGCGGGTACGACCGTGAGCCATCCTTCGCCTGTTTCGTACTGCCGATGATCACATTGACCAGGGTCAGCGCGCTCCGGTTCTCGATGATTCCCTTCACCTCCACGCGTCGTGACTCGCGGTCCTCGCGACGGTCTGTCCCGGCTGGTTCGCGCACGACCTGCACGAAGCGTCCGACCATCGGTTGAGTCGAGCACTACCGCGCTATCGGCCGATCGCCGAGTCGATGGCGTCGGTCAGATCTGCTGGCTGCGAGAGCTCTAGCTTCTCTCCGTCGAGAAAGAAGGTGGGCGTGCCGGTGACGTTCATTAGACGGCCGTCGTTGAAGTCGTCTTCCACGCGTGCTTGGGTTGCGGGGTCGGCGATCGCCGCGTCGTACTGCTTCATCTCCAGTCCGAGCTCCTGGGCGAAGTCCCGGAACAGAGGTGCCAGGGATACCTGCTGTTCACCCCACTGCGACTGGGTCTCGAACAGGTGGTACATGGGCTCCAGCTGGCCCTGCTGTGCGGCGGCTTCGGCTGCGAGAGCGGCGTTCATGGAGTTGTGGTGGCCGGGGAGCGGGAAGTAGCGGATGACGTAGTTGATCTCGCCGTCGTAGTCTTCCCGGATCTGCTCGATCACGGGGTAGAACGCCCCGCAGACCTCGCATTCGAAATCAAGGAACTCCACCAACGTGGGGGCATCGGGGCCTGCGTCATCGAGGACGTGTGAGTTGACGCGGGTGCCTGGCAGTGCGCCCTCGGTCTCTGCGGGCGTGGGCGCATCAGGCTTGTTCGTCATCGCGAGGATCAGCACCACGACGGGCACGACGATAACGACGGCGCCAGCGATGAGGGTCGCTCTGACGGGGGTCTTCATGACAGTCTCCGAGTGGGCAAGATTTTGGACGCCGGGCGGCCGAGAAGGTTCAGACGTGTACGATCTCCGATGGCGTTGGTGCGGCGTGTGCCAGTTGATTCAGCGGGAGCGGTCGCCGTGCGGCGCGGATGCCGTTGAGGATCACGACCACTTCAGCGACTTCGTGCACGAGGACCACGCCGGCCAAGCCCAGGACGCCGAACAGGGCAAGGGGGAACAGCGCGACGATGATGGCCAGGGCCAGCGCAATGTTGACGGTCATGATGCGACGGCCCCGGCGTGCGTGCGCGAGAGCCCCGGCGAGCAGGCGCAAGTCATGTCCGGTGAATGCGACGCTCGCGGATTCGACGGCCGCGGCCGAGCCCTTCACGCCCATGGCGATGCCGACCGTGGCTGTTGCGAGGGCGGGCGCGTCGTTGATGCCGTCGCCGACCATCGCGGTCGGGTTGCGGGCGGCAAGCGCGTCGATCGCGGCGGCCTTGTCGCTAGGCAGCTGTTGCGCGCGGACGTCGCTGATGCCAGCCTCGCGAGCGATGGCGTGCGCGGTGCGCTCGTTGTCACCGGTGAGCATGACGACGTCGATGCCCTGCGCGGTCAGCATCCTGACGGTCTCGGCCGCCTCGGGGCGAAGCTCGTCGCGGACGCCGATGATGCCCGCGACACGTCCGTCAGCTTCGACGATGACGACCGTCATCCCGGCTGCGGCCATCTCCTCTGCGTCGCCGCGCAGCTCAGCCGCGTCCAGCCAGCGGTCGCTGCCGACCTTGATGGCGCGCCCTCCGACGGTGCCTTCGATTCCGGATCCCGCGACTTCTGACACGTCGGCCGCCGGCGTGTTCTTCGGCGCGGACGCGGTGATGGCAGTTGCGAGCGGGTGCGTGCTGGTCGCCTCGAGAGCTGCGGCCCACGCCAGGACCTGCTCCGTGGCCACACCGGCGATGGTCCGGGTGTCGACGACGGCGGGTTCGTTGCGTGTCAGCGTGCCGGTCTTGTCGAGTGCCACGGTGCGAATCGTGCCGAGTTGTTCGAACGCTTCGCCCGATTTGATGACCACACCGAATTTCGATGCTGATCCGATCGCGCTGATGACGGTCACCGGGACTGCGATCGCCAGCGCGCAGGGAGAGGCTGCGACGAGGACGACGAGGGCTCGCTCGATCCAGGTCGACGGGTCTCCGACCACGAAGCCGAACAGTGCGACGAGGGCGGCGGCGACGAGGACTGCCGGCACCAGGGGCTTGGCGATGCGGTCAGCCAGGCGCGCCCGCTCACCCTTTCGGGCGTGGGCCTGTTCGACGAGCGACACGATTTGCGTCAGAGAGTTGTCGGTCCCCGCGGCGGTCGCCTCTATGCGCAGCGTCGCGGAGCCGTTGATCGATCCGGCGGCGACAGGGTCCCCGGGACCGACTTCGACGGGTATGGATTCTCCGGTGATCGCGGACGTGTCCACACTCGAGCGCCCTTCGACGACGATGCCGTCGGTGGCCACACGCTCGCCTGCCCCGACGACGAGGATGTCGAGTTGCTGTACATCGGCAGCCGGGACTGTGAAGTCGCCAGCGAGTCGGGAGATGCGGACGGTGTCGGGGATCAGCGACAGGAGCGCACGCAGGCCTTCTCTTGCCCGGTCCATGGCGCGGTCTTCCAGCGCTTCTGCCAGTGAGAAGAGGAACGCGAGAGTCGCCGCTTCACCGACGTGTCCGAGCAGCACTGCTCCGATGGCAGCGATTGTCATCAGCAGCCCCACGCCCAGACGGCCGCGCAGCAGCCGGCGGACCGCCCCGGGGGCGAACGTGTACGCACCGGCAAGGAGCGAAACCCACTGGAAGACCAGCGCAGAGACCCCTGCACCGATCCACTCGAATCCGAACCCGATCAGCAGGAACACCCCGGACAGCGCGGCAGGAAGCAACGCCACGTCACGCCACCACGGCGGGCGCACGTCGTTGTCCTCGTGGTCCTCGCCGTGCTCGGTCGTGCTAACGGCAGGACCGCAGCACGCGTCGCCCTCAACAGGGGCGTGCGGCGACTCGGTCCGCCGGGCCGGGGTTGTCTTGCGCGGCTCGTCTGTCCCGCAGCACTCTTCGCTCATCAGTCTTTCCTTGGGATTGTGCAGACGTCCGCTCGCGCCGCGAGTGACGCGCGACGATGTGGAGTGTTCTTGGCTGGCGATCAGTGTGCGGGAGGCATCCCGCGGGACCTCTTAGGCGCAGCAGGTGCAGCCGTCGTCGACGCAGGGCGCACCTTCGTCGACTGCGACCACCGACTCCAGCAGCTGTGCCAACCCACGAGTCAGGTGCGGGTCGGCAATCTCGTACCGGGTACGGCGGCCTTCGGGGGTGGCGACAACCAACCCGCACCCGCGCAGACACGAGAGGTGGTTGGACACGTTCGTGCGAGTGAGCTCCAGATCGCGCGAAAGCTCGGCGGGGTAGCCCGGTCCGTCGAGCAGGCTCAGCAGGATGCGCGACCGCGTCGGATCGGCCATCGCACGGCCAAGACGATTCATCACGTCCAGACGTGAAGCAATAGTCAGCATATAGTGACTATACAGTGATAGCTGACGATTCATCTAGTTGGGCCCAGCGTGATCGTCATGCGGGTCGGAGCGGAGTGAGCCCGGCCCCCGGGGTTGGGAACCCGAAGAGGTCCCCCCGGTGATGATTCTCCGGACATGACCCAGCGTGATTGCGCCTCCGACACCGAGGAGCGCGATTACCCAGGAGAGGGGCGTTGCCCACGCCATGGCCGGGGTGATCGTCGAACTCAGGGGCACCTCAGCGATCATGGCGCCGGGAGCGAACGGAGTGAGCTGGTTGATCACAGCGCCGTCGGGGCCGATCATCGCCGAAACCCCCACCGTGGACGCATTCACCACGCTGCGGCCGCTCTCGATCGCTCGCATCCGGGCGATCGCAAGCTGCTGAGCGCTCTGGTCGGTCCGACCGAAGTCGGCATTGTTCGTCGGCGCGAGAATCAGTTGGGCGCCACCATCGACCATCTCCCGGATCAACGCATCGTCGACGATGTCGAAACAGATCGCGACTCCCGCGGGAACATCGCCGATGTCCAGGACATTCGAACGAGCGCCGATGGAAAGGTCGCGAGGGACCAGCGAGAACAAGTCCGGGGCCAGCGGATACCAGAAGTCCCGGTCCGGAAGGTACTCCGCGAACGGCACCGGGTGCTTCTTGTCGTACTGGGCGGTTGCACCCTCACCTTGCTCCCAGAGCAGCGCGCTGTTGAACGTCCGATCACCGTCGGCGGTGATCGTGCCGACGAGGACCGGCGCATCCACCTGCGCCGCGAGCTGGTCGAGAATATTCGCGACGTCCCGGTTCCGCAGCGGATCGATGTCCGCCGCGTTCTCTGGCCACACCAGAAGGTCCAGGTCCTGCCCCCGTAGCGGGGTGGTCGCAGCAAGGTGATCCTGGAGGATCCTGCCCGGCTGGTTCCGGGCGAGCAACCCGGCTTCCGAATTCCCTTGCGCCGCTCCGATGCGCATCGTCCCGATGACCTCGATGGGAAACGCAGGCACGGCGACGAGTGCTGCCAGCACCGCGGCGGGGAGAGCAAGGAGGCTGCGTGGAAGGTGCCGCCGGTCGCGGATGGCCTGGACTGTGAGGGCGCTGATCCCTGCCAGGAGGAACGTCAGCCCGTCCAACCCGGTCCACGCGGCGAGCTCTCCCAGCGGGCTGTCGGCCTGCGAGTAGGCGAGGTCTCCCCATGCGAACCCGCCGTATGGCCAGGCCCCGGTGACCATCTCGCGGACCGTCCAGAGAGCGCCGATGGTGATAGGGATCACGGCCAACCGTGCCACTGCGCCCGGTATCGCCTGCTCCGCCGACCGCCACGTGAACGCCATCATGACCCCGGCTGTTGCCATGAACACGGTTTGCAGCCCTGCAAGCCCCAACCACGGCGCCGCGCCGAGGTACACCGTCAGCCAGTACGTGTGGGTTCCCCAGAAAGCGGCCGCTCCGACCACCGCGGAGAGCACCGCGATCCGAAACCGCGCGGCGATGAGGGGAGCGAGAAGGAGTGGAGTGCCAATGAGGATCAGTGGCCACCAGCCCAGTCCGGGAAAGGCTGCGGCGTTGAGGACACCACCAGACACCGCGACCGGTATCGCCCACCATTCGCGTGCGCGCCGGCGAGCACCTGGGAACCGTGTGTCCGTTTGAAGATGTGGGGGTCGACGATCGACCCGCCCGTTGCGCACCCATCTGGGCGATGGTCTCGCCTGCGGCGGATCGGCGGCGAACCGGTCACGCCGGTCGAGTCGCTCACGCAGCGTCAGTGGTGACATCAGAGAAGTGCTCCCAGCAGGAGGTAGCTTCCGATGGCGAGAAGGATGGCGGTCTCAGTCCCGATGGCGACGAAGAAGGTGAAGTTCTTGAGAAGGCTTTTTCGGTCATTCATACGAGTCGGTTCGTCCTTTGGAATTCTGAGTGGTTGAGTGCGGGGTGCGTGCGCACAACAGCGGTGGTGCCGGGGCGCGTGAGGGCGACGCGGACTCGCTCATCGATCACGTTCACGGAGTGATCGCGGGCACCTCGGAGGCAAGCCCGGGTGCGAGTGCTATCGTGTCGCCTCGCTTGCTAGGCGCCTGAGATGGGCTTGGGAATGTGTCAGCGCCGGGAGAGGGGACGCCAGTTACGGCTCGTCCGAACCGTTGAGGGGTACGAGTCGGTAGACTGTTCGTTGCGCGCGGGGTTCAGGTGCGGCTGATCGAAAGCACGACGAGCGACGGGGCTTCTGGCATATGTGGAGTGCCGAAGTCCCTGGACCGCGGGTGGAGATCGTGAACGACCGGGATGCGGCGAAGTACCGGCCTGGGAAGCGCGAGCAGGAGGAATCCGGCGAGCACGGCCAGGACGCACGCCATCAGCAGGTCATCGTGAGCTGGCCACTTCGCAGCACTGGACTCGCACGGCGCATCGCATGCGATCTGAGCTTCGTCGGACCCAGCGGTGACCACGATGGGATTGGTGTCAGCTACAGGGCTTGTAGCACCGACAACTGTGTGCGTTGCAGACTCCGCGGTGAACGTATGCAGTGCGAGCAAGCCGACGATGATCAGGGTCACCGTGGCGCCGAACAGTACCAGCGTGCGCAGCGAAAGCCGCGTGCGAACGTTGTGAAGTGCGACGTGCATGCCCGGTCCTCCCGCTCGCGGCAACGTTAACACCGGATGCTATGTACTTACTCAATCGCCCCGCGGCTAGGGCATGTCTGACAATTGCCGGGTCCAGGCGATGACGGCGTTGAGGATGACAGCGGCCCGGTAGGTGATCGCGAGTTTGTCGTAGCGGGTGGCGAGTCCTCGCCATTGCTTGATGTGGCAGTAGCGGCGCTCGATGACGTTGCGGCCCTTGTAGTCGGCGGCGTCGAGGCAGACGGGGCGTCCGCCGCGTGAGCCGCGGCGCTTGCGGTGGCCTTGCTGGTCGGACGGCTCGGGGATCACGGCCTTGATCCCGCGGGCGCGTAGATGCCCGCGGATCGCGCGGGATGAGTACGCCTTGTCACCCCGGACCGCGTCCGGACGAGTGCGGGGCCGACCGACGGGACGGGCGACACGCAGGTGTCCCATCAGCGGCAGGAACATCGGCGAGTCCCCGGCCTGGCCTGCTGTCAGCAGCGCGACCAGCGGGAGCCCGTTGCCGTCGACGAGCTGGTGGATCTTCGTCGACAGGCCGCCTCGGGAGCGGCCGACCGCGTGATCAGGCGGCTCGACGCCCGGATTCGTGTAATTCGATCCAGCCCCCTGTGAGGCGCTTCCTGTTCGTCGCCTGCTGATGCGCGCGGGCGATCGTGGAGTCCACCGACAGCGACCACTCCACCAGCCCCGCCTCGTCCGCGGCGGCGGTGAGTGTGGCGAGCACCTTGTCCCAGGTGCCTTCCGTGGCCATGCGGTGATGCCAGGTCCATACCGTCTGCCACGGCCCGAACACCTCCGGCAGATCCCGCCACGCGATCCCGCACCGATACCGGTAGACGATGCCCTCGACTATCAACCGCGCGTCCGCGAAGGGCCGTCCCCTGCGCCCGGTCGGGCGCGGCAGCATCTCCTCGAGCAACGACCACTGAGCATCCGAGAGCACCTGAAACCGCGTCACGACCTCAGACTCTCAGCGCGCCGCCGAACTATTTGTCAGACACGCCCTAGCTCTTTCTTGCCCTTGCCCTTGCTGCTTGTGCTTCTCGCCGATGTCGTCGCAGAGTCGCGCGCCCGGGCGATCAATCCACCATCTGCTCGGCCAGAAGATTGAGTCGTCGACCCGATCTCGTTCATGCGGAACCGCGGGGAGCGGTTGGGATGAGTGCCCCAGGATTCGACCGCGAGGAAAAGGCACACTGGCGATTCCAGCTCGTCAAACCAGCCGCATTTTACTCGGCCTGGATACGCCGTCCTCTTCCGTCCGACGGCGCCTGACCCAGCTTCTGGTTCGGCGACGGCCTACAGGGCTCGAGTTAGTGATGAGCTAGATCGGCAAGACCGTCCCGCTGATGAGTCCTTGGAGCGAGTAGACGAGCATTGTCCACAGCCCGCTGATCAGGAAGATGCCGATTCCGATCATTGCGACGCCGCTGGCGATGTTGATCGCGCGGATGTGCCGGCGCAGGAACGCGGTCGCTGTGGTCGCCCATCCCAGCCCGGCGGCGAGGGCCAGGAACGGCAGGCCGAGGCCGACACAGTACACGGTGGCGAGCAGTGCGCCCCGTGGTGCCGATGCGGCGCTGAGGCTGAGTGCGGAGATCGCAGCGAGCGTGGGGCCGAGACAGGGCGTCCAACCGAGGCCGAAGGCGATGCCCAGCATAGGTGCGCCGGCCAGGCCGGTTGAGGGTCTGATGCCGAGTTTCGCGGTGCGCTGTGCTGCAGGCCGCAAGTCGGTGCGGTGGAGACCATAGAATCCGACGACTACGGTGGTGGAGCCTTCGGGAGGTCGCGGATGACGGTCGTTTTCGTCCTCAATGCGGGCTCATCCTCGGTCAAGTGGAGACTGGTCGACGGGGAAACGGGCACGACGATCCGGGGCGGCGTCGTGGAGCGGCTCGGCCACGCCGGTGCGGATGGGCGTGAGCACGGCGCCGTGATCAGCACGCTGCTGGCCGGACTGGAGCACGAGCGCATCGCGGTCATCGGCCACCGCGTCGTGCACGGCGGCGACCGATTCGCAGCGGCTGCGCTGATTACTGACGAGGTTGAACATCAGATCGACGAGCTCGCCACCCTGGCTCCGTTGCACAACCCGGTCAACCTGACCGGCATCCGCGCTGCGCGCGCCGCATTCCCGGACATCCCGAACGTCGCGGTGTTCGACACCGCGTTCCACCGCACCCTGCCGGCTGCGTCGGCATCGTATGCGCTTCCCGCAGACCTCGTCGAGCGACATCAGATCCGCCGATACGGCTTCCACGGCATCTCCTACCAGCACGTCTCCGCCCGCACTGCCGAACTGCTCGGGCGCGCGCTGTCGGAGCTTCGGCTGATCATCTTCCACCTGGGCAACGGGGCATCCGCTTGCGCAGTGGCCGGCGGCCGCTCGGTGGAAACCTCGATGGGCATGACGCCGCTGGAGGGGCTCGTGATGGGCACTCGCGCCGGGGACCTGGATCCGGGGGTGCTCCTCGCGCTCGGCCGCGCCGGCGTAGCATGGGATCGGCTGGAGGCGCTGCTCACGCGCGAGAGCGGCCTGCGGGCGCTGGCCGGCACCGAGGACATGCGCGACATCCATGCCGTGGCCGCCGCTGGGGATGCGAGAGCCGCCGCTGCGCTCGACGTCTACCATCACCGGCTGCGCCACTATCTCGGCGCCTACCTCGCCCAGCTCGGCGGAGCGGACGCGATCGTCTTCACCGGCGGCGTCGGCGAGAACGCCGCCGCGACGCGCGCGGCGGTGGTCTCCGGCATGGCGGGCCTGGGCATCCTGATCGACCCGGCACGCAACGAGGCGAGGGCCGACGGGGCGCGAGCGATCTCGGACCCGAGCTCACCGGTCGCCGTGCTGATCGTTCCCACGGACGAGGGGCTCGAGATCGCCCGGCAGTCGCTCGCAGCGGTCAGCGTCTAGCGGTTCGGTCGACGTCGGAGGAGGCGGTCTCGTTCGTCCGATGCCGTCGGATGACGTTCAAGACGAGGACGGTTGCGAGCACCAGTGCCAGCACGAACATGGTCGCGATGAACCACAGGAAGTCCGAGCCGATCAGGATGTTGCTGATGACGAAGCGTCCGAAGGCGACGAGCACCCCGGCCGCCGTGCCGAGGTAGAGCCACAGCGTGCGGCGGGACAGCAGGGACGCGCCGATGCCCAGCAGCACGATCCCGAACCCCGCGATGAAGCCGCCCCAGGTCGAGAAGACGATCCCGAGCCAGTCCACGAATGCCACTGGCAGCGTGGCGGCGTCGATACCCGTATGCCGGATGTCTTCTGGCAGGAGGGAGGGTCGAAGGAACAGGAAGTAGACCCCGATCCCGAGGGTGAAGACGCCGAGCGCGGTCGTGAGAGCGCCGCCTAGCAGGTCCTTCCGGAGACGTTTCTGAGTGGGCATCCGAGACATCCGTCCTGTTCGACCGTGGGGCGCGTTCTCGCCTGGACCTGTGCCGGTGAGATGTGCCCTGGGCCCCAAGCGTTGCACAGGACATCCCGATCGGGCGAGGCGGTCAGAGCCGGTCCAGGATGAACTGCACCCGCTCGTCGGCGCTGAGGACCGGAACCCGCACGACCGGCAAGGGCAGCGCTTCGTACACCTGGGTCAGCAGTTCGTGGATGCGCTGCTGGGCGGCGGTGTCCTCGGTGCGGGCGTAGTCGGCGGCCAGGGGCAGCAGGTCGAGGATGAACGTCGTGCGGTAGTCGACGTGCTCGAGCGCGGTGAGCAGGGCGGGGTCGGGCTCGAGATCGAGGAAGCGGTAGTAGGCGAGGGAGTCGGGGACGGCCCGGTCGAGGAACACGGTGGCGTCCGGGTCGAGGGCAGCTTCCTCCGCGAGCTGCATGTCCAGGACGCCGCGCTGGAACTGCCGCTGCTTCGCCCGGACCTCCTCGACGGTGCGGCCGGCGATGCGCTGCAGGTCGAGATAGTGCCGGGCATGCTCGATGGTGGTGGTGTAGCCGCGGTCCCGCAGCAGGTTCACGGTGGTGGTCTTGCCCGAGCTGGGCCCGCCGGTGATGACGTACCAGTTGGTCACGTTCGCCCTTTCGCTCTGCCCGCTCCGGGAATATCCTCTTCACGAAGTACCTTATACCGCTATAGGGTATACGATCGACGTCGGAGGTGGCTGAGATGGCACACGGATACGTGGATGACAAGCAGGCGCTGCTGGCGCGGTTGCGTCGGGCGGAGGGGCAGGTGCGCGGGATCGCGCGGATGGTCGACGAGGACGTGTACTGCATCGACATCCTGACCCAGGTCTCGGCGGCGACGAAGGCGCTGGAGTCGGTCGCGCTGACGCTGCTGGAGGACCATCTCGGGCATTGCGTCGCGCAGGCGACCGCGCAGGGCGGCCCGGTCGCGGAGGAGAAGCTCCGCGAGGCGAACGCCGCGATCGCGCGGCTGGTCCGCTCCTAGAACGTTCACACCACACGCATCGACACGCTCACGAAAGGAGCACAACATGACCGGACAAGGATTCCAGGACCTCGGCCTGCAGGCGACGAACGGCGGTGGCTGCGCCTGTTGCGCCCCCACCTCCCACGCCGCCACGGCCAACACCACCGCCTCCGCGACGGCGCAACCGGCATCGGGCGAGGTGTCGGCGCAGTTCCTGGTGGAGGGGATGACGTGCTCGCACTGCGTGCGCAGCGTCACCGAGGAGGTCTCCGCGATCGACGGGGTCTCCGGCGTCGAGGTCGACCTGCACGCCGGCGGCGTGTCCACGGTGACCGTGTCCAGCACCGCCCCGGTGGACGCGGAGCGGGTGCGGGAGGCGGTCGAGGAGGCCGGGTACAGCCTCGCCGCAGCCTCATGAGCACGCTGGACGTCGATCTCGACATCACCGGGATGACCTGCGCGTCGTGCGCGACGCGGGTCGAGCGGAAGCTGAACAAGCTGCCCGGGGTGGAGGCGACGGTCAACTTCGCCACCGAGAAGGCCCGCGTGCACTCGGAGGCCCCGGTGCCGGTGGAGGAGCTGATCGCGGCGGTCGAGCAGGCGGGGGACGGAGCGAGCCTCCCAGCCCCGCCTGTGCCCGACACGG
>Ga0065721_10050772_pt1 | contig 18007 bp, 17 predicted proteins | sample Mesricmetagenome_FD_59108 | JGI IMG/M metagenome (GOLD analysis project Ga0065721, IMG submission 59108) | Mesophilic microbial community from rice straw/compost enrichment Sample: eDNA_1 v2 (version 2) | ecosystem: Engineered > Solid waste > Grass > Composting > Bioreactor | place: USA: Davis... | reverse complement strand
CAGGTACACGAGGTGCCCGCGGGAACGCGCGGTGCGGATGGCGGCCACGGTCGAGGGAGCGATGACGGATCCGTGTTCGAGGATCGTGCCGTCGACGTCGATGAACACGATGCGCTGAGCGGATGCCGAGGTGATCACAGACCCATCTTCTCAGCGAGGGATGAACGGCTCCTGTGCCCGGCGTGCCACAACGTCGCTCGGATTCACATGCGAGCCAGCTCCTCGCCGAGCGCCATGCCGAAGGCGAGCGCCGGCGTGGCGAGCATCCCTCCGCAGAAGGCGCTGCCCTGGAGGATGCCCGACCCGAGGATCTCGCCCGCTGCGTAGAGGGAGCCGATAGGGGCTCCGTCGGCGCCGAGCACGCGGAGCCGCTCATCCACCGTGACGCCGGCGGCGCTGGTCACCGACGTCGCGTGCACCGTGATGGCGTAGTACGGCGCAGCGCGCAGGGGGAGCGGGCGTACCGTGCGACCGAGCGGGTCGGTGCCGCCGAGGTTCTCGTTATAGGTCCGGACGGTGTCTTCGAGGCCTGCCACCGGAACGTGCATCTTCTCCGCGAGCTCGGCGAGCGTGCCCGCCGAGTGGAACATGGGGTGCTCTCCGCAGCGCGATCGGATGTCGGCCGCCGTCCATCCGGGGATGAGGGGCGGTGCCTGCCGCAGGATGCCCTCGTCGAAAACGATGTACCTGATCTGGTCCGGTTGGGCCAGCAGCGCCGCTTCACGCGCATCGACGCTGGGTTCGTCCTCCGCAACGAAGCGCTCTCCACGCCGGTTGACAGAGATCTCCCACGGCGGTCGCACCTCGGGGCGGTGCTCGGGGCGGCACAGCGTCGGAGATGGGTAGTCGAAGCTGTCGAGCACCGACCCAAACGAGCTCCAGAAGTTCTCACCGCCGCGCAGGCATCCTCCGAGGTCGAGGACCAGGGTGTGTCCGGAACCCTGCGAGTACGGGTACGAGTCCTGTGCGTACAGCACGCGGCCGGAAAATTGCCGGAACAGGGCGGGATTCGCGTTGTAACCGCCGGTCGCGATGATCGTGTTGCGGGCGCTCACGGTGGAGGCGCCGCCCGCGTGCTCGACGACGGCGCCGGCGACCCGCCCCTCGACGACCTCGAGGGAGACCACTCGGTGACTCGCGCGGAAATCGACGGTGCCGTTGTCGACGAGGGGGCGGAGCTGCGCATCGAGGACCGCCAAGATGGATCGCGCCTTGTCGGTGCCGACGTAGTAGCGGCGCTCCGAGTACGCCTCGTGATTCCATCCGTAGATGGGGCACATGGGGTCGAGCGCGTAGCCGTGCTCCATGAGCCAGTCGAAGGCTCCTGGCATGAGCGTCACTGCCTTCGCCGCAAGCTCGCGGTCGATCGTGCCCTTCGATATCCGCAGGAGGTCGTCGAGGTGCGCCTGGGGGGTGTCGGTGATGCCATGGGCCCGCTGCAGCTCGGTGCCGGCTCCGCTGAGCCAGCCCGTCGCGACGTGCAGCGTGCCACCCCACTGGGGCGCCGCGTCGAGGAGGAGAACGCGGGCGCCGGCCCGGCCGGCGGCGATCGAGGCTGCCATGCCGGCCGTTCCGGCTCCCACGACCAGGAGGTCCACGTCGCCCCTCATCCCAGCATCCTCCTCGCGCACCGTGGCCTCAGTGCCCCGACGGCGACGACCAGAAGGCAAACTTTCGCTTGAGCAGTCGCACGATGGTGTGTCCGATGATGCCTAGCAGCGACAGCACGATCAGCATCGCGAACATGCTCGCGACGTTGAAGTCGTAGTTGTATTGGAGCATCTGGTACCCCAGACCGGCCTTAGCGCCGACGAACTCGCCAACGACCGCGCCGATCACCGCGAAGATGATGCCGAGGTCGAGGCCCGCGAAGATGAACGGCGCCGCGTTGGGCAGGCGGAGCTTAAGGAATATCTGGTACTTCGTCGCGCCGAGCGACCGCATCATCTCCAGCTTGTCGGCGTCTACCGACCGCAGACCCTCGATCACATTGATGAGGATCGGGAAGAAGGAGATGAATGCCGTCATGACGATCTTCGACAACAGCCCGAAGCCGAACCAGATGAGGAACAGCGGCGCGAGCGCGATCTTGGGGATCGTCTCGAACGCGACGATGTAGGGGAGGACCGCCTTCTCGATGATCCGCACCTGGGAGATGAGGATGCCGAGCGCGAATGCGACGACGACCGCGATGACATAACCGATCGCGATCTCCTGGAGCGTGACGCCCAGGTTCTCCCAGAAGGTGGGGGTCTGTACGTGGCCGACGAGCGCGCTCACGATCTTGCTCGGCGGCGGAAGGATGTACGCCGGCACCTTGAGCGCCGCCGTGAGGAACTCCCACATCGAGACGCCCACGACGAAGATGAGCGGCACGAGCACATACTCGGGCTTTTCCTTGAGACGCTGTTTGAAAGGGGCGCGTCGTTCCTTCTCAGGGGAGGCCGACGCCACCGCCAGGGTCCGGGTAGAGGTGCTCAATCGATCGCTCCTTCCGCGTTGAAATAGGTGCGGATGCGGCTCGTGTAGACGCCTGCCTCCGGGGAGTTCATGACACTGAGCTCGCGGGGCCGTGGAAGGTCGTCGTCGATGACCTCCTCGATCTTCCCGGGGCGCGGTGACATGACGACGACCCGGTCGGACAGGAAAACGGCTTCGGGTATGGAGTGAGTGACGAAGACGATGGTCTTGCCCGACTCCTTCCAGATCTTCAGCAGCTCCACGTTCATGTACTCGCGCGTCATGGCGTCGAGGGCCCCGAACGGCTCGTCCATGAGGAGCACCTCGGGGTCGTGAACGAGTGCGCGGCAGATGCCCGCTCGCTGCTGCATGCCGCCACTCAGCTCCGAGGGGTACTTGGCCTCGAAGCCGCCGAGCCCCACCATGTCGAGCAGCTCGAGGGCGCGCTTGCGGTAGACCGCGCGGTCGAGCCGCTGTACTTCGACGGGGAGCATGACGTTCTCCAGGATCGTGCGCCAGGGAAGCAGCGTCGGCGCCTGGAAGACGAGGCCCGTGGAGCGCTGCGGGCCCTTCACCGTCTTTCCGGCGATGGAGACGCTGCCGCTGCTGTGGGGGATGAGTCCGGCAAGGATCTTGAGCAGCGTCGTCTTGCCGCATCCCGAGGGCCCGACGAGACTGACGAACTCGCCGCGCTGCACCGTCAGAGATACCTCGGTGAGGGCCTGGACCTTCTCGCCCGTGCGCGTCGTGTAGATCTTGGTCGCGCCGTCGACGTCGATCCAGCGCGCTGGGTCGAGCCCGCTCGGCGCTGCCTTGAGCTCCGTCTGCGCCATGATGACTTCCCTTCAGCCGATCAGCCATTCCGTTGAGTGGAACGGCGTTCCTATTACGGAGACTACGGGCTGATCACGTATGCGTCAACACCGATCAGCGCGATTGCCCGAGGGCGCCCATGATCTCGATGAGGTGGTGCACGGCGCGCCTGTAGTCCTCGAGGTGGACGTGCTGATTCGGGTCGGATGCGCTCCAGGCGCGGCCTACCCCGATCCCGACGATCGGCGGACCCGCGAGCGCCGCCTGGTTGCCGACGAGAGGCGTGAGCGGCTCGACTGCCGGACGAGTGCCGAGGGCCCGCTCGCCGGCGTCGGCGACCAGCGTGACGAAGTCCGATCGGTGATCTGTCACGTGCGGCTCCGTCGTGCCCATCACCTCGATCTCAATGTCCTCGAAGCCGCGGGTCGTGAGATGGTCGCGAAGTGACTGCAGCACGGTGTGCGAGCTCTGGCCGGGGACGAGCCGGAATTCAAGGGTGGCGCTCGCGGCCGCCGGGAGTCGCAGCGTCACAGACTCGACGGCGCTCCCAGATTCAACGCTCGTGATCGTGAGCGTCGGGACCAGGCGGAGCCTGCGGGGGGCGTCATGGGGGAAGGCGGCGGCGTCGAGCCCCATCATCCCGCCCAAGCGTTCGGCGTCGAACTCCGTGTCATCGATGAGCGAGAGTGCGTCGGGGTCGGGTTCTTCCAGTCCGTCGTAGAACCCGGGAAGCGTGACGGTGGCGTCGGCGGACTGGAGCGAGCTGAGGCAGTGGGCCATTCGGAGGGCGGCGTGAGGCAGGACGCTGGAGTTCTGCGAACTGCCGTCGCGACGCAGGCCGCGCACGGACAGGCGCACGTAGACGAGGCCCTTCTCGCTGAGCTTCAAGAGGAGGCGACCCTGCTCGTCGAACCAGGAGTTCTCCCAGAGAACTGCATCGGCCGCGAGTTCATTCGCATGCTCGGCGGCGAAGCTCGGAAGGCCTGGGCTGTGCAGGTGTTCCTTCCCCTCGTGGAGGAACACCACCGACACGGGGAGTTCGACGCCGGCGTCGGCGAATGCCCGCGCGGCGTGGATGCGGCTCATCAGCGGCGCCTTGTCGTCTGCGACGCCGCGGGCGTACAGCTTCCCGTCGTGGATCTCCGCGGCGAACGGCGGATGCTCCAGGTCGCTGTCGTCACCCGCAGGTTCGATCTCCACGTCGTAGTGGTTGTAGTGGAGGAGCGTCGGAGCGCTTTCGGCCGCCGACATCCGTCCGACCACATAGGGGTGGGTGTCCGGCCAGGGGATGCTGCGGGCATCCGCGCCGTGTCGACGGAGGCTCTCGACGAGGAACTCGCTCGCCTCCTGCATCGCCTCCGGCTGCCAACGGCGGCTCGGGATGCGGCACAGTTCCTGCAGTTCCGCGATGTTGCGGTCGAAAGCGGCGTCGGCCGCGTCATGGACCGCGCGGAGGGAGGGAGTGAAGTTCGTCATCGAGCGCTCCTTCGTGGGAACGAGGTAGTGGAATACTGTTCCGTTATAGCGAACGCTAGCATGATGACGCGATAGTATTCTGGCTTGCTCACCTTGGGTGAACAGGATGAGAGATGGGGGCTGGGTTGCCGAAGGACGCGAACGGCGTTGAACCGGTCAGTACGGGCGTGGATCGAGCCCTCCAAATCGTCGCGGCCATGGCGTCGCATAGCGACCCCGACATGGGAATCTCGCAGCTGGCTCGCGAGACGGGGATGTCCAAGGCTGTCGTCCACCGCATCGTGCGCACCCTCGTGGCACGTGACTTCTTCGCCTACGACGAAGCGAGCCAGCGGTACAGCCTGGGCTCCGGTGCCCTCGTGGTGGGACTGGCGGCCCTTGAGCGCATGAACGTCCCGTCGGTTGCGTCGACCTACCTGCAGCGGGTTGTCGACGAGACGCACGAGACCGCAACGCTCTCGGCGCGCATCGGTAACCATCGCACCTATGTGCGCCAGCACCTCTCACCACGCGAGATCCACATGTCGATCCGCATCGGCTCGCAGTTTCCCCTCTACCGCGGCGCCTCATCGCTCGCGATCCTGGGTGCGCTCGACGACGCCGAGGTGCAGGAGATCGTCGCCGGCGGCAAGGCCGTCGACGCGACGCTCGACGGCGCTCGCGTGCTCGACCAGGTCGCCGAGGTGCGTCAGCGCGGTTTCGCGTACTCTCGCGGGGAGCGTCAGCTCGGTGCCGCGTCGCTGGCGAGCGCGGTCCGTCTGGCCGACGGCAGCGTCTGGGGCTCGGCCTCGGTCTGCGGCCCGGCCGACCGCTTCACGGAAGAGGCGGTCGCGGAATACTCCGGCCGTATCCGGGAGGCCGCAGCCGGCATCTCGCAGGACCTCGGCTTCCGCGGCGCGATCTACTGACCGCTGGCGTCCGGCGCGTTGAATCCTCGATGCGTGGGCGAGGCGTCCGATCGGAGCGGCGCCGTGACGGCGGGGAGCCGCGCGTGTTACGGCGGCGCAACATCTGCCTGAAAGTGTTGACAGTGTTTCGAACCGCGACCTATCTTGTGATCAGAACGTACCGTTCAGCGGAACATCGTACCTCTGGAGGAAACATGAAGGTCAGAAAAGCACTGGGAGCCCTCGCAGCAGCGGCGCTGCTCCTCACCGGGTGCGCTGCCAGCGACACCGGCGACACGAACGGCGACGGCGTGGCGAAGGGGCCGGAGAAGGCCGACCTCGTCTACGTCGGCGCGGCAGCCGTCGCGGGGTCGACGCAGATCGGCATGTGGGCTGTTCCCGACAAGCTCGGGTTCTTCGAAGAAGAAGGCCTTTCGGTCACGCAGGAGCTTGCGGACGGGTCGACCGCAGCCATCCAGGTCGTCGCCTCCGGCTCGGCCGACTACACCAATGGCGGTGTCGTGTCGGTCATGTCGGCGGTCAACACGGGGGTCCCCGTGTCGGCCTATGGCGTCATCGCCCAGAACTATCCCTGGCAGATGGCCGTCCTGGAAGGCTCCGACATCAAGACGCCCGCGGACCTCAAGGGCAAGACGGTGGGCATCATCTCGCTCGCCTCGGAGTCCAACGCCTTCGCGAAGGCGTGGCTCAAGGAGAACGGAATCGACCCGGCATCCGACGTGACGCTCGTTCCGGTCGGCGCGGGGGCTCCTGCGCTCGCCGCGCTCGAAAACGGGGACATCGACGCCATCGCCCTCTACTGGGAGATGTACGCCGCGCTCGAGAACGGCGGAGCGGCCTTCAGCTACTTCGAAAACCCCGCGCTGTTCGACGAGATGCCCTCGATCGCACTGACGGCCAGCAACGACGCGATCAACAGTGACAGCGACGTGCTGGAGCGCGCTGCTCGCGCGATCTATAAGGGCCTCCTGTTCGCCTGGGCGAACCCAGAGGCGGCGGTTCGGATCGGCTATGAGTACTACCCCGAGAAGCTGCCGGAATCGGGCGACCCAGACGACAACATCGAAGCCGACACCCGCACGTTCGCGGCCTGGATCAAGAGCGTCATGCCGCAGGATGGCAGCCCGCTCGAGTGGGGCGACTTCGGCGCAATCGACCCCGAGGTCCTCGCTGGCGTGCAGGACTTCGCGATCGCCAGCGGAAACCTCGAGCAGGAGGTCGACCTCTCCAAGGTCTGGACCGACAAGTACATCGAAGGCATCAACGACTTCGATCGTCAGGAAATCCTCGACCTCGCCGAGTCCTGGACGCCCGAGGACTGAGATCCCCCCACCGAGCCGGGCTGTCATCTTCCCGATGGCAGCCCGGCTTGCGTTCCGATAGGACGGACATGCAGATTCCCCTCGCCCACCTCGACGAGGTGAAGACGTATCACCTCCTGTGCCAGACGGTCCTTCCGCGGCCCATCGCCTGGGTGCTGACCTCCGATCACGCCTCGGGCCAACTCAACCTCGCGCCGTTCTCGTTCTTCGCGCCCCTCGCGTCCGACCCGCCGCTGCTCGGCTTCAGTGTGGGCAACCGTCTCGGGGGACGCGAAAAGGACACCGCGGTGAATGCTTCAGTCGGCTCTCCCCTGGTGGTCCATATCCCTGGGCGCGACTCCCACCGTTCCGTGCAGGCGAGCGCAGCGCCGCAGCCACGGAACGTCAGCGAGCTCGACGACCCGGAGGTGGACGGGGAACTGGACGCGGCGTGGTCTTTCCCATTGCCGAGACTGGCATCGGCGCCGGTCGCGTTCGGAGGGACGGTCACGCGGCGCGTCGAGCTGACCGACGTGCCGGGTGCTCAGATCCTGGTGCTCACGCGAGTAGAAGTGGCATGGGTCCGCGACGACGCCGCGAGCGTGGATGAGCGAGGCCGCACCGTCGTCGATCCCCGGGTCATCGACCCGCTCAGCCGGCTCGGCGCCGGCCGGTACGCCGCGACCTTTCCCGTATGACATTCGGCCCCGGGAGGCGCGGCTCGGGAGCCGCTGGGAGCCTCGAGGCAGGGCGGCTCGAGGTCGGGGGAGGCCTCAGGCGATGTCGAGCGCGTCGACAAAGGCGCCGACCTCCGTGGTCAGCACGTCGGGCACACGAATGCCGATCTGCCCGGGGATCTGCGGGATCTCGACGATCTTCGCTCCGATGGCGGCGGCGCAGCGGCGGTCGGCCGCAGCGAGCGCGTCGTACTCAGCGGTGAGGAAGAGGACGGGAATGCTCAAGGCCTCCAGTGCGGGCATCGGGTCGTAGCGGAAGGCAGCGTTGTATCCCCAGTTGTACTGAGGGAGCACGCTGAGGACGTCGATGACGGCTCGGTGCTTGGCCGCAAGCGGCGGATCCGTCCAGATGCGGGTGTAGCGATCCCACATCGCCGCGAGGTGCGACCCGTCCGCCTCGACCGTCATGTCGGGCGCCCAGTTGGCCAGGCGATCCGCGCGCGTCTGCTCGTCGTACGCGGGGAGTCCCAGAAAGACCGCTCCGCGAGCCTGCCCCTCGGACTGCGTCGCCACCTCAAGCGCGATCGACGCGCCGGTGTGACAGCCGAGCACGACGAACGGCTCGTCGCCGACGACAGCGCGGATCCCTGCCAGCAGCTCTGACGCGTAGTCGGGAATCTCCCACGACGCGTCGCCGGGATCGCTCGCGCCGTACCCCGGTGTGTCGGGCAGCAGCACACGGAAGCGCTCCGCCAACAGCTTGAGGGCGGGCTCGTACACGTGCCACGACAGCGGACTCTCGTGGAGCAGCACGACCCAGGGTCCCTCGTCACCCGAAGCGACGACGTGGATCTGGCCGTGAGGACCGTCGACGTAGGAGCGGCGGCCGGTCATCGGTCGAGTCCGTACAGACGCGCGGCGTTCCCTCCCAGCAGCGCATCCAGAGATTCGGGGCGGATGTCCATCGCCTCGAACTCCTGGACAGCGCGCTGCGGGGTGATGACGGGGAAGTCGGTGCCGAAGAGCACCTTGTCGCGCCCGAAGGTGTTGATGTAGTGGATCAGCTTCGGATCCAGGTGCTTCGGGGCGTAGGCGTCGGTGCCGATGTAGACATTCGGGTGCTTGTACGCCATCGCGATCATCTCCTCCGTCCACGGCCAGCCGACGTGGATGCCGACGAGCTTGGCCTCGGGGAGGTCGCAGGCGATCGTGTCGAGCGTGATCGGGCGGCCGACGCTGCGCAGCGGCGCTTCGTCTGAGTAGCGGAGGCAGTGGCCAACCTGCATCTGCACCGGGACGTCGAGCTCGATCGCCTTCGCATAGAAGGGGTAATAGCGACGGTCGTCGGGCGCGAGTTCGAACCAGTGCGGGTAGATGTGCGCGCCGATGAAGCCGTACTCCTTCACGAGCATCTCAAACTCGCGCGTGCCGCGGACGCCTTCGGTCGGGTCGATGCCGGCGAGACCCGAAAAGCGATCGGGATACTTCTGCACGGCGTCGACGACGGCTTTCGGGTCGAGCCGCCAGCTCGTGGGCAGGCCGACGCGTCCCATCTTCGGAGCGATGAGGAAGGCGCGGTCGATGCCGGCTTCGTCCATCATGTCGATGTGTTGCTCGACGGTGAGGCCGCCGAGCGTCTTGTCGCTCGCGCCGATCTTGTCGCCCAGAAAGCTCTTCGACCAGGACGGGCGCGACGCGATGATCTCCGGCGTGAACAGGTTGCAGACCGCGTCGATCCGCGGAGTCTTGTGCGTGGACATTCAGGACGACCTTTCATCGACGAACCTGCGGGGTTTAAGAGATCCGGTGGTGCCGTGGATGTCGAACAGTGACACCACCTCGACGACCGGTGTGACGCGGATGGCAGCGCGCACGGCACGCGCGACGGCGTCCGTGTCGACGTCTCCGGAAGCGGACTCCACGACGCGCACGCGCAGCTCGTCCATGCCGTCCTCCCCCGTGCGTACGACAGCTTGATGCTCACGGACGCCCGGGACATCTGCGATCGCCGCCCCGAGGACGGTCACGTCGAACAGGTTGCCCCGCACCTTCACCATGCTGCCTTCGCGCCGGTGATGGCGGACGACGCGGCCACCGGCCCAGCCGCACTCTGGGCAGGGTTCGAGCGAGTACTCGACGACGTCTCCCAGGATGTACCGGAGGAACGCCGTGCCGCGTCGGTCGAGGTGCGTGAGCGCGAGCCGCCCCGGCCGGCCGTCTGTCGTCGGCATCCCCTCGTGATCGACCGTCTCGAAGAAGAACTGGTCGGGCGCCGGATTGTGGAAGCCCGTCCCCGCGACGCACTCGACGAGGCCGCACTGGAGCTCGGATGCACCGAAGCTGTTCGAGACAGTCACCGCGTCGGAGCCGACGGCGGCGCACAGTGTCGTCAACTGCTCGAACAGTGCAGGCGGGCAGGCTTCGCCCGAGACCGCCAGCATGCGCAGCGCCGTCAGCCGCACGCCCGCCGTCCGTGCCGCCTCCAGGACCCGCGCCACGTAGCTCGGCACACCCCATAGGACGGTCGGCTGGGCGCGCTCGAGCATGGCGACGATGTCGCTTGTGCGTCGAGTGACGGCGTAGTCGTCCGCCGCCGCGCCGCCGAGCGCCACGATGAGTTCGCATCCGAGAGCGGCCGCCGCGTGGTTCGCGCGGGTCCAGGCACCGTGTGGCTGCGTCGTGAGCGGATAGAGGTTCGCGATCTTGTCGTCGCCGCGCATCCCGCGGATCGCGGCCATGTTCATCTGGGCAGTCAGGATGCCGCGGAAGTCACGCGCCGTCTGAAAGAGAGGCGTGGGTGCCGACGTGGATCCGGATGTGTAGGCGACGTCCCACAGGATGTCCGACGGCTCAGCGGGGTCGAGGCGGTAAGCCTCCGGCGCCGTCGCGAGATCGGCCTTGCCGGTCGGTGGGATAAGGTGCAGGTCGGCGAGCGACCGCACGTCGAGCTCGGCGAGGACCTCGCGATAGCGAGGGTGCCGCGACCGCAGCCGCCCGAGCTGCACGGCGAAGCGCTCCTCCTGCAGCGACCGAAGGGCCGCCGGGTCGGAATAGACGGCGTCAAGCCCGGCGACGCGCTCGCGAGCGGCGCTCATCGTGCCGCCGCCGTCCGGAGCTCCGTGAGGGCGTCTTGGGACGTGCGCACGCGGCCGCTGCTGTAGGCGATGAACTGCAGGGCCGCCTCGTGCGCCTGCTCGGGCGTCATGGCGGGAAGTCCGTCCTTGGCGCGAACGGGCGGACACGCCGTGAGATCGGAGAGCACGGTGACTTCAAAGTCGAGTGCGGCGGCATCGATCGCGGTCGCGAGGCAGCAGGAGTGGGTCGTGACGCCGAGGATGATGACGTGCTCGACGCCTTGACGGCGCAGCAGCAGGTCGAGGCCCGTGCCGACGAACGCGCTCTGCCTGCTCTTCTCGATGACGATGTCGCCGGCTTCGACGTTCAGTCCCGGAAGGAGGTCGGCGTCGGGGTAGCGGTGCGCCCGGGCGTTGCCGAACCGGTCGGTGGTCCGGCCGACGGGCCGTCCCGCAGGCACCGCGAACGCCGTGTAGTACACGTGCGCGCCGAGGGCGCGGGCGCCGTCGATGAAGTCTCGCGACGATTCCGCGATTCGCGGCCCGTCCGGCACCGGGAACAAGGCCATGTCGCCGATGAACTCCCGCTGCAGGTCGATGACGAGGACAGCGGTACGTTCCGGGGCGATCGTCTCGGTGGGGGTGCTCACGTGACTTCCTCTTCTCGGTAGCTCGTGCATTGGCGTCACGGTCCAACTTGCCATGACACATTGACCTTAGCAAGCAAAATGGAATAGCGTTTCTCTCAGCGGAACGAATGGAGATCAGATGCAATCGGCGAATACCGGACCTCTTCACGGCCTGCGCGTCATCGACTGTGCGACGATCCTCGCGGCCCCGCTGGCGAGCCAGATCCTCGGCGATTTCGGCGCCGACGTGATCAAGATCGAGCACCCTGACCGGCCCGACGCCATGCGCGGGCACGGTGAGTCCGTGGATGGCGTCGGACTGTGGTGGACGGAGGTCGGCCGCAACAAGCGGACCGTGGCCCTCGACCTGCGCGACGAGGAGGGGGCGGAGATCTTCCGTCGCCTTGTCGCGACTGCCGACGTGCTCGTCGAGAACTTCCGCCCGGGCACTCTCGAGCGCTGGGGCCTTGGGTGGGACGCGCTGCACCAGCTCAACCCGCACCTGGTGATGCTGCGGGTCACGGGATTCGGCCAGGAGGGCCCCTATGCGGAACGGCCCGCATTCGGCACGCTCATCGAGGCCATGAGCGGCTTCGCTCACATGACGGGGCAGCCCGACGCGCCGCCGACCCTCCCTGCATTCGGTCTTGCCGACTCGATCGCCGGCATGGCTGCGGTGTCCGCCGTCATGATGGCTCTGTATCACCGCGACGCCCGTGGCGGCCAGGGCCAGATGATCGACCTGAGTCTGCTGGAGCCCATCCTCACCGCCGTGGGCCCGGCTCCCAGCGTCTACGACGCGACCGGCAAGGTGTCGATGCGTCAGGGCAACCGGTCCACCAACAACGCGCCTCGCAACCTGTACCGAAGCCGCGACGGGCACTGGCTGGCCGTATCGACGAGCGCCGACAGTGTCGCGCGCCGTGTGCTGACGCTCGTTGGGCACCCCGAGGTGATCGGCGAGCCGTGGTTCGCGCGCGGCGCCACGCGGGCACAGCACGCTGACCTCCTCGACGACTACGTCGGCGGGTGGATCGCAGAGCGCGATCGCGACGACGTGATCAGGATCTTCACGGAGGCGGGAGCTGCGATCGCCCCGGTGTACACGGCCAAGGAGATCGTCGAGGATCCGCAGGTCGCGAGCCGTGAGACCCTCGTGCGGGTCGGTCACCCTCGCCTGGGCGACGTGCTGCAGCACAACCTGCTCTTTCGGCTCTCCGAGACGCCCGGGGCGATCCGCTTTTCCGGCCGGGAGCACGGAGCCGACACCGACGAGATCCTCGCGGAGCTCGGCGTCGACGTCGACGCGGTCATGCAACTGAGGGAGCGACGTGTCATCGCGTGAGCTTCCGCTGCACCGCAGCTACCTGTACGTCGCGGGATCCGATCCTCACCGCTTCGACAAGGCGCGTCGTTCAGGCGCGGACGCGGTGATCCTGGACTTGGAGGACGCCGTCGCGCCCGATGCCAAGCCGGCAGCCAGAGACGCCGTGAGCGCGTATTTGGAGTCGGCCGAGCCGGGCGGCGCGTCCCTCCACGTCCGGATCAACGCCCTTGAGCACGGCTGGCTCGAAAGCGACCTCGAGGCAGCGACGCATCCGTCGGTAGAGTCGCTCCGCATTCCCAAGGCGGAACGCGTGGACGATCTCAGGGCGATCGACCGCGCCCTCAGTGCGGTCGAGCAGCAGCGCGACATCCCGCTCGGCCGCATCGGGCTCACGCTCATCGTCGAGTCGGCCCGCGGCGCCCTCGCGCTTCCCGAGCTCGTCGGCGCATCGCAGCGGGTCAGCGCCGTCGCGCTCGGCGCGACGGACTTCCTGGCCGACATCGGTGCGCATGGCGCCGACGACCTCGCGACGCTCGCGACGCGTTCGCAGATGGTCCTCCTTTCTCGCGCCATGGGGCTGCGCCCTCCGATCGACAGCGTGACCACTGATCTGTCCGACGCGGAGGCCGTCGCCCGCGAGGCGAGGTTCGCGCGCGCGATCGGATTCTTCGGAAAGTCCATCATCCATCCGCGGCAGATCGACGCCGCACACCAGGTCTTCTCGCCCGCGCCCGAGGAACTCGCGCGTGCGAGAGCGATCGTCGCCGCAGCCGACGAGGCGTACGCCTCCGGAAGCGGTGCAACGACTCATCAGGGGGAGTTCGTCGACCCCGCCATCGTCGCGCGTTGCCGCGCGCTGCTCGCAAGGGAGAGAACCCCGTCATGACCACAAGACTGCTCGACACCATCAGGCAGGGGACCGAGGTCTTCGACCTGGGCCGGGAGTTCGTCCCAGGCATGCCGCAGTCGCCGAACCACCCCGCCTACACGCACGCGCTGCAGCGTCGGCACGGCGACATGGTCCGTGCCGACGGCGGGTCGGCGGCGAACGACTTCATCAGCATGGGCACCCACGTGGGCACCCACATGGACGCGCTCGCCCACGTATCCCACTGCGGCGAGCTGTACGGCGGCATCCCCGTGGAAGACGCGGTGGCGGGCGGGCGATTCACGAAGCTAGGGATTGACAGCGTGAGCCCGGTCGTCGCGCCCGGCATCCTGCTCGACATCCCATCGGCGCTCGGCGTCGAGCAGTGCGAGCCCGGTTACGAGATCACCCCCGACGACCTCGATGCGGCGGTGCGCGCACAGGGCACGAAGCCTCGGCCGGGCGACGTCCTGCTCGTGCGCTCGGGATGGGACCTCAACTGGAACGACCGGGAGCGCTACATCGGCCGCGAATCGGGCGTGCCGGGCGTCGGCGAGGCCGGCGCGGAGTGGCTCGCCGATCACGACCCGCGAGCCGTCGGGGCTGACACGATCGCGTTCGAGCACCTCGCGCCCGGGAACGGCCACGCGCTGCTCCCGGCTCACCGCGTGCTGCTCGTCGAGCGCGGCATCAACATCATCGAGACCATGAATCTGCAGGGTCTCGCCGCCTCAGGGCACCGCCAGTTCCTCTTCATGGTTTCGCCGCTCGCCTTCGTCGGCGCGACCGGCTCGCCGGTCCGCCCGCTCGCGATCGTGGAGGCGGCATGACCGAGGGCGTCACGACCAAGCTCGCTGCCTTCGCCGCTCAGGTGGGTGAGGACGGCGCTCCCGCGGAGGTCCGGCGCAGCGCAGGCCAGCGGATCGTCGACGTGATCGGCCTGCAACTGGCTGCGCTCCAGCTCCCGACGAGTCAGGCGGCGCTGCGATTCGTCGCCCAACAGGGCGGCACCGAGCAGGCCAGCGTCGTGGGGCTCGCCCAGCGCGTACCGGCGGCGTGGGCTGCTTTCGCCAACGGCGTGCTCGCGCACTCCCTCGACTACGACGACACCCACCTCCCGAGCGTGCTGCATCCCTCGGCGAGCGTCGTCCCGGCGGCCCTCGCGGCGGCAGAGCTGAGCGGCGCCTCCGGGGACGCGGTGCTCGACGCGGTGGCCGTCGGGATCGAGGTGACCGTGCGGGTGGGCATGGCCGGCTACGACCGCGCGAGCAACAACTCGATCTACTTCGAACACGGTCAGCACGCCACCTCGATCTGTGGCACGATTGGCGCCGCGGTGGCGGCGGCCATGCTGCACGGGTTCGACGCGGACCGGATCACGGACGCCATCGGTGTTGCCGCCTCAATGGCGTCCGGCGTCATCGAGGCGAACCGCACGGGTGGCACGGTCAAGCGCATGCACTGCGGTTGGGCGGCCCATGCGGGCGTGACCGCGGTCGAGCTCGTCCGACAGGGCTTCACCGGTCCGCTCACGGCCTTGGAGGGCCGGTTCGGTCTGTTCCAGGCCTTCCTGCACGGTCGCGTCGATCTCGACGTGGTCATCGAGGGCCTCGGGTCGGAGTGGTCGGTGCCCGGTGTCTTCTTCAAGCCGTACCCCGCGAATCATTTCACCCACACCGCCGTCGACGCCGCTCGGCGCCTGCGCGACAAGGGGGTTACCCCTGACGCGGTCGCGTCGGCCACGCTGCGCGTCGCCTCGCCGACCGTGCGCACTATCGGCGAGCCGCTGGCGGTCAAGCAGGCGCCGGAGACCGGCTATCAGGCGCAGTTCTCGGGTCCTTACGCCGTGGCCGTCGGCCTGTTCGGTGGGCAGGGCCTCGGTGCGGGGCTCGGCGACTACACCGACGAGCTGGCACAGGACGCCGACCGTCGGGCGCTCATGGCCAAGGTCACGGTGACCGGGTCGGCCGAGTGCGACGAGATCTACCCCTTCCAGTTCCCCTGCGTGCTCGAAGTCACCACGGTCGATGGCCGCACCCTCGTCGAGAAGGTCCTCGTCAACCGCGGCGGCCCGGCCGATCCGCTCAGCGACGAGGAGCTGGCGACCAAGTTCGATACGAACGCGGCGCGCGCTCTCTCGGTGCTCCAGCGGACGGCGCTGCTGACCGCGCTCGCCGGGGCACGCGACCTGGCTGCGGCGAGCGCGCTCGTCCGCGACGCGAGTTCTGTCGAGCGCGAAGAGGTCGTTGCATGAGCGGTGCGGATGCCGTCGCGTTGGTCGACCGCTACCTGCAGTTCTGCGAGGACCGGGACCTCGAGTCGGCCCGCTCGCTGTGGGGAGTCGTCCCCATGCGCATCGAGTTCCCCGGGCCGCTCCTGTTCGGGTCGCTCGAAGACCTCGTCGCGGCGAGCCGCTCGCAGTACGCGTGGGTACGCAAGCACCGTGACGAGTTCGCCGCCTCGGAGGGGCCGGACGCCGTCACGGTGACGAGCATCGGTCGCCTCTACGGGGAGAACCTTCATGGCGTCACGTTCGAGGATGTCCGCTACGTCGATGTGTTCACCGTGACCGATGGCGCGATCACAGCACAGCGTGTGTGGAACGACCTGATCGCGAGCGGCGTTCTCGACGCGCGGCGCTAGGGCAAGCGCACGAACGACGAAGGAGGGGCGGCCGGCTGAAGCCCCGCCCCTCCTCCATTGTCCGAGTCAGCTCAGGGGACGGTGCAGGTACTCTCCGGGGGTGATGTCCAGCACGGCGCCGTCGGTGAGGATCTCCTGACCGCGGAGGAACACGTCGGTCACGCGCGCCGACATCTCGAAGCCCTCGAGGGCCGAGTACTCCTGACTCGACTCGGAGTCTTCCGCGCGCACGGTCCACGGCGCGTCCAGGTCGACGAGCGCGACATCGGCGTCGTAGCCGATGTCCAGGCGTCCCTTGCGGGCACCCAGGCCGTAGCGTTGGGCGGGATTATAGCTCGTCATGCGCGCGATGGCCGGCAGCGACAGCCCGCGACGCAGACCCTCCGACACGAGTCCGGGCAGCAGGTATTCGGCGCCGCCGAAGCCGGACTTCGCGAGGAAGACGTCTGAGCGGTCCTCGCCGAACTTGGTCTCATCGCGGCAGCAGGCGTGGTCGGACACGACCCAGTCGATGTTTCCGGCGAGCACGTGGTTCCACAGCTCTTCGACGTCCTCGCGGGGACGAATCGGCGGGTTGACCTTAGCGCCGAGCGGTGCGGTCGTGACATCGGCGAGCAGGTGCGCGATCGTCACCTCACGGCGGAAGTCGATGTGGGGGAAGGTCGCAGCCATCCGCATCGCCGCGTCGAGCGCTTTCGCGCTCGTGAGGTGGAGCAGGTTGATATTGGCGAGGTTCGTCTCGTGAGCCAGGTAACTGGCGATCGTGATCGCCAGTCCTTCCGAGTGGGGCGGACGGGACGCCGAGTACGCCTCGAGGCCGCTCAAATCGCCCTCCTCGACCATCTTCGTGTAAGCGGCCATGATCTCCGCCGTCTCGCAGTGCAAGGACAGGGAGATCTGGTCTGCCAGGTCGGGATGCGCCTCGCGCGCCTTCTGGACTCCGCGCATGACGAACTCGAAGTGGGCGTAGTCGTAGCGCTCGTCGGGCGGCGTCATGAGGAATGAGCTCTGGTCGGACGACCGGCCATGCAGACCGTGCGAGCCGTAGAACATGAAGATCTTGAACGAAGAGACGCCGTGCTCGGTGATGAGGTCGTCGATCTCGTCGATGTGGCTAGCCATCATCGGCGCGAGGTGGAAGGCATAGTCGATGGTCGACCGGCCCTCGGCGAGGGCGCGCACCTCCGGAAAGAATTCGGCGTACGAGCCGCCGCGGTTGAGGTAGTACTGACCGGTCCGCATATAGGAGATGCCGGTCGTCACGCCACCCTGGGCTGCCGCGCGCGACTCGGTGCGGGTGTCGACGTCGAGTGGGTTGTAGATGCCCCAGTGCTGGTGCGCGTCGACGGCTCCCGGGAAGGCGGTGCGGCCCTTGCCATCGACCACGCGCTTTGCGCCGACAGTGTCGATGTCGGTGGCGATATCCGTGATCTTGCCATCGGTGATGGCGATGTCGGCGGCGATGGTGTCGTCGTGGTCGGGACGGACCACCTGGACGTTTCGGATCACGAGGTCGTACATGCCTGCTCCTTGTCGCGTAGGTGGGGCCATCGTAACGACGGCGTTCCCCTCAGCGCAACACTGTTCCAAAAAGGTCAACTGCTCAGTGCTCCTTGACCACGACGAGCACCCCACGCCGATCATCATGATCGCCCCGGTCGCCCAGAGCGTCTCAATGCGAGGTGGCAAGCGGGCAAACCAGTGGAAGAGCGACTGAGAACGCACCGGACCCCGCGACCGGGCGTCAGCGGAGGGGCGGGGGAGCCTCGTCGGCGAGCACGACGTACACGCTCGCGTCGCTCACCCACCAGAAGCCGACGCGCTGGTCCGC
>Ga0065721_10000027_pt1 | contig 18009 bp, 15 predicted proteins | sample Mesricmetagenome_FD_59108 | JGI IMG/M metagenome (GOLD analysis project Ga0065721, IMG submission 59108) | Mesophilic microbial community from rice straw/compost enrichment Sample: eDNA_1 v2 (version 2) | ecosystem: Engineered > Solid waste > Grass > Composting > Bioreactor | place: USA: Davis... | reverse complement strand
AGGTTTACGAGATAATAACATCCTAATAATATCCTGTTGATCGTTAAACATAAATCAGAATCGTGGATCAGGTATTCCAGATAATATTTTCCGCCGTTATAGCATCTTCTTCCTACATCAATCGTAATGTAAAAGCTGATGGAAAGAAACAATCCATAGGAAATGATATTAAACATTTTATAAATATTATATTTTCAATAATTTTTGAAATTAAAAATCAAATAAAAACATTTTTGTATACTTCTACTTCAGAACCGTCCGTCATAAAAACACTTGCAGGAGCTGTTTCTAACAACACATTCTGTATCGCGGAATCCACATNCTTTATTTTATTAATGGAGAAATTCAATTTGTTTAAGCCGATCAGGTTCCAGTTTTGATGCTTGACTTCATATACTTTACTGTTCTGACCGGTTTTACCACAGAAAGCAAGACTTCTTTCAATAACAAATTGCTCCTCTTCTGATTGANCTCTACTTTCGGTGAAGTTATTTTTTACCGCTTCAATATTCATTTCACAAACCAAGTCTTTGATTGTGTAAGTCAGATCTTTTTCCGTTTTTAAAATTCTGAGATCTCGCAGGGAAAATGGTTCTCCATAGATAAATTTCCCCATGAAAAAGGTCATGAATTTCGGAACCATTTCTGAAAGAAAATAGATTCCTTTTACATTTTCATTATCTTTTNTCTTGACATAGGTTCTGATATTGACTTCCGGAAAATATTGATGAAAAGGGATCTTAAAGCCAAATAATCTTGCATTTGAAAACTCAAAACAGACAATACTTATAATTGCTTTCCCATTCAAAGTATCCGGTTCCAGATCTTTAGGAAGAAGTTCCGCCAATAGTCTAGGTTGAATATGGAAATTCAGATAAACGAGATTTTCCCAACAACAGGTCATAAATTTGTAGTTTTTTTTCATTATTTTAATTTTTGTATTTTCAATAATTTTTGAAAGAAAAATTGAAATAAAAAAGGATTTTAACTATCCTTTCTTTGTCAGGTCCAAAGGTTACCATCAATTACTTCAATAAATTGGTGATCTTTCCTACCAACCAATGATCATCACTTTTAATGGCTAGATCCATGATATTATTGATTTTTCCTGTCACCGAACTAAAGTCATCCATTAATTTAATGAATTCTTTGGCTTCATCAGAATCTTTATCTTCAATATTCTTCAATTCATCCAAGAATGAAATCACCGGTTCAATTTCCCTTTTTCTGCGCTCCTTCGTGATCTGCTTAAATAAAAACCAGACATCTTTTTCCGCTACAAAATATTCCTTTCTGTCGCCTTTTACGAGTTCTTTTCTTACAATTCCCCAATCCATCAGATTACGGAGGTTCATATTGGCATTTCCGCGTGAAATTTCAAGCTGCTCCATCACATCATCCGTTGAGAGCGGTTTTCCANTTGCTAAAAGCAAAGCATGAACCTGCGCCATGGTACGGTTGATCCCCCAATTGGTCGCAAATGTTCCCCAAGTCTGAATATATTTTTCNTTAGCTTCTGATAATTTCATCTGTTTCGTTTTAATACTATTACAAATATAATTATTATTTCCGAATTTTCAATAATTTTTGAAAATTTATTTAAAAGTTGAAGCAGACATCTGGAANTGCCTGCTTCTACTATACTATTTTTGAATGGTCTTATAACTTTCTACCAATCTTGTAAACTCCGATCTATATCCTTCTTCATCCTGATCTTTTCCTCCTTTTGAAAGATCGATGATAGTGTTAAGATTTTTATTGCTAATCAATTTTGAATCTCTCAAAACAAGTCCAAACCAAGCTACGGAAGGTGGCAAATTTAAAATCCGGACTGGCTTTNTCAATGGAAGTCTGGGAATTTTTTACGACCTGACTGATCTGCGTACTTTTATCTCCACTCGGTTGTTTATAACGGAATTTTATGGTGGCCAGTTCATCTCCAAATTTTTTAGACGCTGAAGTGGAGCTGTATTTCAATTTGTTTTCTTTCGGTACAAATTCTGAATTCAAACTAGCAGGAATGATTTCATAAAGTGCCGTTACCGTATGCCCACTTCCCAGTTCTCCCGCATCTATTTTATCATCTGTAAAGTCTTCATTTCGGAGCTTTCTGTTTTCATAACCGATCAGCCTGTAAGATTTTACGTATTTAGGATTAAATTCGATCTGAACTTTAACATCTTTAGCAATCGTGTACATACTACCTGCAAATTCTTTCCCTAAAAATTTATTGGCTTCCTGCAGATTATCGATATAGGCATAATTCCCATTTCCTTTATCAGCCAGGGTTTCCAGAGTATTATCTTTATAATTTCCCATTCCGTATCCTAAACAAGTAAGGAAAATTCCGCTTTTTCTTTTTTCTTCGATCAAAGCCTGAAGATCGGACTGGGAAGATAATCCCACATTGAAATCTCCGTCAGTAGCTAATACAACCCTATTATTTCCACCTTTTATAAAGTTTTCTTTAGCCAGTTTATATGCGAGTTCTATTCCCTGTCCACCTGCAGTACTACCACCTGCATTAAGATCATCCAGCGCCTTTATGATTTTGCTTTTCTCTTTTGCCGAAGTAGGAGCCAACACCACTCCTGCTTTTCCAGCATAGACCACGATACCTACTTTATCCTGAGGTCTCAGCTGATCCAGCAATATTTTCAATGATGATTTTAAAAGAGGTAGCTTATTGTCATCTTCCATAGAGCCTGATACATCGATCAGAAAAACAATATTGGAAGCTGGAAGGTTATCCATAGCTATTTTTTTTCCTTGTAATCCTATTTTTAACAGTTTATGACCTGGATTCCACGGAGCATCGTTATACTCTGTATTAATAGAGAATGGTTGATTATTTTGCGGCTGGGGATAACTGTATTTGAAATAATTAACCATTTCTTCGATTCTTACCGCATCTTTATCTACTTTACGACCATAGTTGATCATTCTTCTGATGTTGGAATAGGAAGCGTTATCTACATCAATGGAGAATGTGGATAATGGCTCATTCTTAGTCAGTTCAAAAGGGTTTTCAACTAAACTATTGTATTCTTCATTATCATTTTCTGGGTGAGACACGACTTTCTTTCCTTTATTGTCCTCATAAATTCTATCACTACTGATCATATAAGAAGATTCTATCTCCATAGCAGTTACCGCTTTTGGCTTCGGACATCCGTTATATTCCGGTAATCCCGGAACAGTAGGACAAGCATCATCTTTATCTAAAATACCATCACCATCTGTATCCGGCCATGGACAGCCGTTATTTTCCGGAGGACCAGGAACGGTAGGACATGCATCATCCTTATCTATAACTCCATCACCGTCCGATTCTACCCACGGACAGCCATTATTCTCTATAGGTCCTGCTATTTCAGGACACTGATCGGTTTTATTAGGAATTCCATCCTGATCTTTATCTTTTCTGATGCTTAATGGTTGGGTTTCCGAATTTTTGGAGGCATCCTGTGTTTTACAGCTTCCAAACAATGCCAAAACCAATATAGTAACGCTTATTTTTTTCATAGTTTTTAATTTGTTAATAAACGTTAAAGTAAGAAATAAATTTTATCCAACAATTATTGTTTACATAACATAATGATAAATCTACTAATCAAATTTACCTCTAGTTGTAACAAATCCCAAGTACCCACGACTATTGTATTATAATCTAATTGTAAATGAAAAATAGAAGAATTGCATCATTACTTATCCTGCTTTCTGCAGGAAGTCTGATGTTTGCTCAGGATGACTTGATCAACAAGTTAAAAAACAATCAGTCTCAAAATGCTAATTTCCAATTTACCACTTTAAAAGAAGTTGATGCTACTTCGGTAAAGAATCAGGGGTCTTCAGGGACTTGCTGGAGTTATTCCGGGAACTCTTTCCTTGAATCGGAAATGCAGAGAATGGGTAAAAAGCCTGTAGATCTCGCTGAAATTTTCACGGCAAGAAATTCTTATCATGACAAAGCAAAATTATATGTATTGAATAGCGGCGCGATCAATTGGGGAGACGGAGGAGAGCTTCATGATGTGATCAATATGTACAAAAAATACGGAGCTGTTCCTCAGGAAGTTTATACTGGATTAAAACCAGGACAGACTCTTAACAACTTCAAAGAAATGCAGGATAAGCTGAAGCCGGTTCTGGATAGCCTTGTTCAGGCTTCACAAAAAGGTAAGCTTACGGATAACTGGATGGATTCTGTAGATGCTATTTTGGATGAATATTTGGGAAAGGTTCCGGCTAACTTTACTTATCAGGGAAGAGCTTATACTCCAAAAACATTTGCTAAGGAAGTTGTAGGCATCAATCCGGAAGATTATGTAGAGTTGTCTTCTTATAAAGATTACCCATATTATCAAAAATTCGTAGTTCCCATTCCCGATAACTGGAGTCATGATTCTGACTGGAACGTACCTATGAAAGATATGACCGCTATTATTGATAATGCCTTAAACAAAGGATATTCTATCGGTTGGGCAACTGATGTTTCTGAGCCGTATTTTTCTTATAAAAACGGGGTAGCTTATGTTCCGGATGTAGATCTTAACAACATCACGGCAGAAGTGAAGAAAGACCTGTTTACAGAGCCTAAAAAAGATAAAGCGATCACTGAAGATATGCGCCAGAAAGCTTTGAATAACCTTTCTACTACGGATGACCACGGAATGCACATTGTAGGTTTGGCGAAAGATCAAAGCGGGAAAGAATATTATATGGTGAAAAATTCATGGGGAGTTACCAATGATTTTGAAGGATATATTTATGTAACAAAACCTTATGTTGAATATAAATCAACAGCTATTCTAGTTCATAAAAATGCTATTCCTAAAAGTATTTTAAAACAATTGAAGCCAACTAAAAATATTGGTTTATAAAGAATCACCTTTGCCATTCATGGCGATGTAGATATTTAAATCTGTTTAAAAGCCGCTTTCAGAAGTTCTGAAAGCGGCTTTGTTTAAAGAAAATTTAAATAGGTGATTATGTCTCTATGGTGAATAGTGAGTGATTCATTATGAATAGTGATTATTAATTTGATAAATTGACTGCAAAGCAAATTCATTATTCACAATCTTCATTCATTTTAATATAAAACTTGCATACTAGATGCTGAAAAGTCCAAAAGCTCTTCGGTTTTTCCGTTTTTTACTTTTTTTACCCATTCCGGATCCTGCAAAATAGCACGACCAACAGCTACTAAATCAAAATCTCCTCTTTTTAATCTTCGGGTTAGTTCTGTTAAATCTGCTTTACCGGTCCCCTGTCCGGCAAATGCAGTCATGAAATCTCCTTCCAACCCTACAGAACCAACAGTAATGGTAGGCTGTCCTGTAATTTTCTTTGCCCAACCTGCGAAATTAAGATCTGAACCTTCAAATTCAGCTTCCCAGAATCTTCGTTGTGAACAGTGAAAAATATCTACTCCTGCTTCTTTTAACGGTAATAACCATTCTGCCATTTCTTCAGGGCTGTTTGCCAGTTTTGCGGAATAATCCTGCTGTTTCCATTGGGATAAACGAAGGATAATTGTGAAATCCTCTCCAACGGCTGCTCTTATTGCTTTTACAACCTCTATGGCAAAACGGCTTCTTTCTTTCAGTGTCTTACCTCCGTATTCGTCGGTTCTGGTATTGGTAACTTCCCAAAAAAACTGATCAATAAGATAACCGTGCGCACCATGAATTTCAACAACATCAAAACCAAGATCTTTCGCTGATTTTGCAGAAGCTGCAAATTGTGCAATGGTATCTTGAATATCTTCCAGCGTCATCGTAGATGCCTTTTCCATCTCAGCCAAAGGATAATCTTCAGACANTNTCTGTATCTCCAACGTGCCATATCTGAGGCCCCATTTTTCCGCCATTCTTATGCACGGAATCTATAACATTTTTCCAGCCGTTNANTGCNTCNGTNCCATAAAANTCNGGNATATTCTGCATATTTTTGGAAGCNGGTCTGTTGATCACNGTTCCTTCTGAAAGGATCAAGCCTACTTCGNAAGCCGCTCTTCTTGCATAGTAATCTGCAATTTTTTGTGTAGGTACTCCACTATCTGACTGTGCTCTGGTCATTGGAGCCATTACCACTCTGTTTTTAAGATGAAGGTTTTTATAACTGAATGGACTAAATAATGCTTCTATACTCATATTTTCAATTATTTTTGAATGATGATTTATAAATTGTTACACAAAGTAACTAATAATAGTTTATTTTTGTATCTATTTAAGAAAAAAAACTGGTAACTTTGCCGTAACAAACAATAGTAACATTTTGGTAACTCATGAAAAAGAATGAATTAATGAAACACAGCTGTCCATTAGGCAAAGCCATGTCTGCATTGGGAAGCAAGTGGAAACCCATCATTGTATTGGTTATTAAAGACCGTAAACTTCGCTTTGGAGAGCTTGCTGTACGCATTAATGTGATTTCCAGAAAAGTTCTCACCGATCAGCTGAAAGAAATGGAAGCTGATGGTTTGGTCATCCGGGAAGAATTTAAAGAAATACCACCGAGAGTAGAATATTCTCTTACGGAAAAGGGATTAGCACTTTTACCTATTTTATATATGCTGGAGGAATGGGAAGCTAATTATCAGGTTAAAGAGTATACTGAATAAAATATCTTTAAACAAAAAGCCGCTTTCAGTTTCTGAAAGCGGCTTTTTTATATTTCATCTCATTAAAATATTGCTGGATATTTGTGAGGATTGGTTTCATTGAACATCGCATAGATCTTTTCAACCATATCATCTGCAGACGGCTTACTGAAATAATCACCATCACTTGCATAGGCTGGTCTGTGATCATTGGCAGAAATCGTTAGNGGATCAGAGTCTAAGAATCTGAATGCTTTTTGTTTTTCCAAAATTTGCTGTAAGATGAATGCTGAAGTTCCACCTTCCACATCTTCATCAATCACCACCAATCTGTTGGTTTTCTTCACACTTTCTGCGATCTCATGAGATAAGTCAAAAGGAATTAACGACTGGATATCGATAACTTCCGCAGAAATTCCCAGCTTTTCCAGTTCATTAGCAGCTTCCATTACAATTCTCCATGTAGAACCATAAGTTACCAAAGTTACATCACTTCCTTCTTTAGTTATTTCAATTTTACCTACAGGTACAGTGAATTCCCCTAAGTTATCCGGTTGTTTTTCTTTTAATCGGTAACCGTTCAGACATTCAACAATTACAGCCGGCTCATCCGCCTGCAGCATTGTGTTGTAGAATCCGGCAGCTTTCGTCAAGTTTCTAGGAACCAAAACTAAAATACCTTTTGAAAGATTAAGGATTCCCGCCATTGGTGAACCTGAATGCCAGATTCCTTCCAGTCTGTGACCTCTGGTCCTGATGATTACCGGCGCTTTCTGACCTCCTTTTGTTCTGTACTGAACTGTAGCCAAATCATCACTCATGCCCTGTAAACAATAAAGGATATAGTCTAAATACTGGATCTCTGCGATGGGTCTTAAACCTCTCATTGCCATACCGATTCCTTGTCCAAGAATAGTAGCTTCACGGATTCCTGTATCAGCAACACGAAGTTCACCATATTTTTCCTGCATTCCTTCCAATCCCTGGTTAACGTCACCGATATTTCCGGCATCTTCACCAAAGACCAAAGTCTGAGGATATTTTTCGAATATTTTGTCGAAGTTGTTTCTTACCACTACTCTTCCGTCCACTTCTTCTGAACTTTCAGAATAAACAGGTTTGATCTCCTGTACGTTAGTAGCTTTCCACTCAGACTGAGAGTATAAATGAGAAGAATAATTATCTTTTTCCACTTCAAAGATCTCATTGTATTTCTGCATCAATTGGTTTCTCTCCGCAGAGTTTGTTCCTCTTGTTGCCAATAAAGATTTTCTTACCAAATGGAAAACGTCTTTTTTAGCTTTAGAAACTAATTTATTGAACTGAGCGATATAGTTCTCAATCTCGCTACTTTGTCCTTTAAGGTTTTCAACTAAAGGTAAAACAGACTGAATAAGATTTGTAATGGTTTTTTGATAGTTATCCCAAGCTGCTTTCTGACCTGCTTTTACGATTTTCTTTGCTTCGTCATCAATAGCATCCAATTCTTCAGCAGTAGCGATAATCTCTTCTTTACCTTCAATTTCAATGGAGTAATTCAGGATCCATTCTTTGAATTTCAGCAATCCGTCAAAATCTGCTTCCCAGGCAAGACGCTCTTCATTTTTATATCTTTCGTGAGATCCTGAAGTTGAGTGACCTTGAGGCTGAGTTACTTCAATAACATGAACCACCACCGGAACGCTTTCTGTTCTTGCAAAATGTTCTGCTTTTGCATAAGCATCCAATAATGAAGGGTAATCCCATGCTTTCACCTGAATGATCTCGCATCCCTGATTTTCTCCTTCTTTTCTTTGGAAACCGCTTAACATTTCAGCAATATCCGCTTTTGCTCTCTGATTTTTTGTAGGAACTGAAATTCCGTAACCGTCATCCCAGATTGAAACCACCATAGGAACCTGAAGCGCACAAGCTGCATTCAACGTTTCCCAGAAATGACCTTCTGCTGTAGAAGCATCTCCAATTGTTCCAAAAGCGATCTCGTTTCCTTCTTTTGAAAATTTTTCAGAACCGTCAAATTTTACACTTTTATATATTTTAGAAGCCTGCGCCAATCCTAATAATCTCGGCATTTGACCCGCTGTAGGAGAAATATCGGAAGAGATATTTTTCTGTGCCGTCAGATCTTTCCAACTTCCATCTTCATTTAAACTTCTGGTAGCAAAGTGACCGTTCATCTGTCTTCCTGCAGAAGCCGGTTCTCTTTCTACGCTTGTATCTGCATACAACTGTGCAAAAAAGCTTTCCACTGTTAAAGCATCAACCGCTAATGCAAAAGTCTGGTCTCTNTAATATCCTGAACGGAAGTCCCCATTTCTGAAAACTTTTGCCATTGCAAGCTGAGGAAGCTCTTTACCATCCCCAAAAAATCCCGAATTTAGCCTTTCCTGTAAGNACTTCTCTNCTACCCAGATAAGACATTTCACGGGAGATNCTTCCCAGCTTATAGTCTTCAAGTATTTGATTTTTAAAGTCTTGAAAGGAAATTTGCTGTGTTTCAATATAGGTTGTCTGCATAGCCAAATATAAAATTTTTATGTTCTTGAAGTATTTTGCTAATATACACTTTTTAAATTAATTTTAATTTTTAATAATCTTTTTTACATATTTGATAATAATAAAATTCCGGTTTTTCTCAGTAATATAATAGTATTTAACAGGAAATGAGTTATGAAAAACAATTTTAATTGGTCTTAATTTTCAGGATTAAAGTTTACGTTATTAAATCCCTCAATCAATAATAGCACTTGTTTTATCAGGCTTTCCAAATGTTGATATTCTTTGTTCTGTATGAAAACTTTCACTTTTCTCTTTCAACGGTTAGCTGAAAAATCACATCATGAAAAGAAATTCAAACCTATTGAATACTTTTCATTTTTATCAATATTCTATTAAATATTTCAATGATTAAAAATATAATTTACAAGAATAATTGAATTTACTTTTCTTTTCGTTCAAATTGTCTTTGTTACTCATTTTGGAATTCGGAATCATAATATTGAAACCTNTTTAAAAAAACAAAATCGAAACGTATACACGTCCCGATGTCTATATTTAACTTAAAATTTTCTTTCGATCACATAATCCAGCATGCTGTGCAAGGATTTTTTCGCTTCGGAATCCGGAAATTCATTCAGGATATCTTTTGCTTTCTGCTGAAAATCTTTCATCACTCCAATTGCATATTCCAGACCGCCTGAACTTTTCACAAAGTTTATCAGCTCTTTCACTCTTTTCTGATCGTTATTATATCGTTTTATGGTATTGAAATAGTATTTTCTGTCTTTTTCGTTGGCCATTTTCAGGGTATGAATCAAAGGCAGGGTCATTTTCTGCTCTTTAATATCAATTCCTACAGGTTTTCCGATCACATTTGAGCTCAGATAATCAAACAGGTCGTCTTTGATCTGGAATGCCATTCCGGTGTACGTTCCAAAGTCCTGCATTTTTTTTGCAAGAGTTTCATCGGCATTATTGGATAAAACACCCACCTCACAACAGGCAGCAATTAACGTAGCGGTTTTCTGGCGGATAATTTCATAATAAACATCTTCGGTAATATCCAGTTTTCTGGCTTTTTCCAGCTGGAGAAGTTCTCCTTCGGACATTTCCCGAATCGTTCGTGAAATCACACTTAATAAGTCATAATCTTTATGGTCTGTGGATAGCAAAACGGATTTAGACAGAAGGTAATCTCCTACTAAAACGGCAATTTTGTTTTTCCATAAAGCATTAATGGAAAAGAAATTACGTCTTTTGAAGCTTTCATCCACCACATCATCATGCACCAGAGTCGCCGTATGGATAAGCTCGATCATGGAAGCTCCACGATAGGTTTTTTCATTAACGTCACCTACAAGCTTTGCACAAAGNAATACAAACATCGGGCGCATTTGTTTGCCCTTGGTAGTAACAATGAAACGGGTAACTTTGTCCAGTAAAGGGACCTTACTCTGCATGGATTCATAAAACTTCTGCTCGAAAAGTTTCATTTCCTCATTGATAGGTCGTTTGATTTCTTCTACAACGTTTGCCACAATCTGTGAATGAAAGGTAATTGATTATTAATTCTCACAAAGATAATTTTTTTCAGCCAATTTTAAGAGAAATTTCAATCTTTGAGCTTTTCTTTTGGAATAAAATAGAAACTCTGCTTTGTTCCACCCAACGGAGACCTGAATTTTTCCCCCGAAATATAAACTCCTTTTTCATCCACGGCAACACCTTCGATCTGCCCAACGGAAAGGGAACTTCCTAAATAGTAATGCTTCGGTGAACGGCTGAAAAACATTCCCGGTTCAGTCTCATCGAAAATATCCAGAAAAACCTCGGTTTTCTTTGTATATCCTACTAAATAAAGCTTTTTGTCAAAATAAGCAGCATCTGTAACGACAAAATTAGTCTTGAATNCTTCCAGTTTCTCTGCTTTCTGATCTTCAGTCTGGTCAGGATCGATAAGATAATGTGTTGTGGATCTTGAAGCCCATTCTTTGGTAAAAAGATGAAGTTTCCCGTTCAGAAAGATCATCGCCTCCGCATCAAAATCATTGTCTGTATTTCTCGGACTAAAATCCGTTTGCTCCGGATAAGAAAAGGAAATGATGGTTAGCTGATCATCTTTAGGGTTATCATTCTGAAAAGGAACTTTATATATTTTTAAGTCTTTTCGGGTTCCTGTATTATTGCCTATATCTCCGATATAAAAATGGTTTCCGTCACTGGCAAGAGCCTCCCAGTCTTTATTTACAGCATTGATACTGAAAATTTTCAGGATTTTCCCTGAGGATTTATCAATTTCAAAAAGTTCCGGTGAATTTCCGCTATCGTTGAACGTGTAAAGCTTTCCGTTGAAAAAACTGAGACCGGAAGTTTCTTCGATCTGATTTTCAAGATAGCTGACCCTGTATTTCTTTATTTTAAGAAAATCCGTCTGTTGTGAAAGTACGGATTGAGAAATAACGACTGTAAAAACCAGGAAAAACTTTTTCATTTGATAAAAGTAGAATTTTATTTTAAATGTTGAAACTTCCTTTTAGAAAAATAAAAAAACGGGATAAACCCGTTTACAATATTAATTGATCTATAAANGAATAGAGATTAATCCACAGTTTTATTGGCTAATTGTCCACACGCAGCATCAATATCTCCGCCACGGCTTCTGCGGATCATTACTGTAATTCCGGCATTTTCCAGCTGACGAACATAATTTTCTTCTGCCTGCTTATTGCATTGATCGTATTTTCCGTCTCCAATAGGATTATACTGAATGAGATTGACCTTAGAAGGAACCTGTTTGCAGTATTTAATCAGTGCTTTGATGTCTTCATCCTGATCATTAATTCCTTTCCATACACAATATTCAAAAGTGATCACTGATCCGGTTTTCTGGTACCAGTATTGGAGAGCTTCCATAATATCCGTTAACGGGAATTTATCTGAAAACGGCATGATCTCATTGCGTTTAACTTCAATAGCCGAATGAAGTGATAATGCTAATTTTACACGCAAATCGTCATCCGCAAGCATTTTGATCATTTTAGGAATTCCGGAAGTGGAAACGGTGATTCTTCTTGGAGACATTCCCAAACCTTCTGGCTGAGTGATTTTCCTGATGGCTTCTACAACGTTCTTGTAGTTCATCATCGGCTCTCCCATTCCCATGAATACAATATTGGAAAGAGGTCTGTCAAAGTACAGTTTACTCTGTCTGTCAATTAAAGCTACCTGATCCACGATTTCCGCTACTTCAAGGTTTCTCATTCTTTTAAGTCTTGCCGTAGCNCAGAATTCGCAGTTCAAAGAACAGCCTACCTGAGATGAAACACAGGCTGTTGTTCTGGTTTCTGTAGGAATAAGAACGGATTCTACCAATAATCCATCATGAAGTTTTACTCCGTTTTTAATGGTACCGTCCGTACTTTTTTGAAGCAAATCNACAGATACCGGATTGATGGTATATTCTTCGGAAATTCTTTCACGAAGTTGTTTGGAAAGATTCGTCATTTCATCAATCGAATGGAGATTNTTACTCCAAAGCCAATCATAGACCTGTTTCGCACGAAATGGCTTTTCTCCTAAAGACACAAAATAGTCTTTAAGTTGGTCCAATGATAAAGTTCTGATATCTTTCAAAATAAAGGATAGATTTTAAATTATAAATTTTAGATTGAAATCCTCCACAAAGGTTGGAACTCAATCTAAAATTAATAATCTATAATATTAAAAATTAATTACAAAATAAGCATTGCATCACCGTAAGAGTAGAATTTGTATTTCTCTTTTACAGCTTCTTCATAAGCCTGCATGATAAAATCTTTTCCTGCGAATGCTGCGATCATCATGATCAGGGTAGATTTTGGCGTATGGAAGTTCGTGATCATTGCATTAGCTACTCCGAAATCGTGTGGTGGATAAATAAATTTGTTTGTCCATCCGTGGAATGCAGAGATCTTTTTGTTGGAAGAAACCGAAGTTTCCAAAGCTCTCATNGTAGTTGTACCNACTGCACANACTCTTCTGTTTGCTTCTACGGCTTTATTGATGATTTCAGCGTTTCTNTCATCAATGAAAACTTCTTCAGANTCCATTTTATGTTTAGAAAGGTCTTCTACTTCGATCGGATTGAAAGTTCCCAAACCTACGTGAAGAGTGATCTCGGCAAAATCGATTCCTTTGATCTCCAATCTTTTCATCAAGTGTTTAGAAAAGTGTAATCCGGCAGTTGGCGCAGCTACAGCTCCTTCTATTTTCGCATAGATCGTCTGATATCTTTCTGCATCTTCCGGCTCTACTGCTCTTTTGATATATTTTGGAAGCGGAGTTTCTCCCAATTCTTTCAATTTCGCTCTGAATTCTTCATAAGAACCATCGAATAAGAATCTTAAAGTTCTTCCTCTTGATGTGGTATTATCAATAACTTCTGCTACTAAAGATTCATCCTCTGTGAAGAATAATTTGTTACCAATTCTGATCTTTCTTGCCGGATCTACCAATACATCCCAAACACGGGTTTCTTTATCAAGTTCCCTTAAAAGGAAAACTTCGATTTTAGCACCTGTTTTTTCTTTATTTCCATAAAGGCGAGCCGGGAAAACTTTAGTATTATTGAAAATGAACAGATCTTTCTCATCAAAATAGTCTACTACATCTTTGAACAACTTATGCTCAATAGTTTGAGTTTTTCTGTCCAAAACCATTAATCTGGCCTCGTCTCTGTGTTCTGATGGGTGTTCTGCCAATAATTCCGCTGGAAGATCAAAATTAAAATCGGATGTTTTCATTTTTTAAATTACGGTTTAAAAATTATAAAAATTACAGAATGTAATTTTCGAGGTGCAAATATACGACATTCGGTACCCCTTTGTCAAGTATTATTTGAAATGATCAAAATTAGCTTCAGTTTCCAGCTCTTTTTAAATTAAGAATCATATTTGTTTCTTCAACTTTTACAAGATCTGTCGTCTTAGTTGGAAATCCATTTTTATAGCTTGCCTCAAGTTTATTTATAATGTAATTACTATTTCCTTTTGTTGAAACCAATACCTCTCTGAATGCTGTTAACAATTTCTGACGAATAACATTCCCTACATCTAGTTTGTATAAACATAAAAGGTCATCTTCAGCTTCTTCTAATACGACCTTTAATTCTAAATTAGATTCTTTTTCTATTTTAGAGCTAAATGATTTAATGATAAAAATGTTATTGGAATATTCTGTAATTTCAATATGACCAATCTTTTTTGTTCCTTCTGAATTAGAATAACATCCTTTGTTGATATATTTATAGATCTTTTCACCATTCTTAAGTTTTTCACGAAAATTATATGTGCAACTTTTTCTACCATCAAATAACCGAATATCATTATTATGGTAATAGTATAGTTCATAACCCGGATTTTCTGAGTTGATAAAAATTTGAGTAATATATTCCGAATTATTATATACACTTTTTACATTGAACTTATAGTCAAAAGTATATTGAGAAAAAACACTGATAAATATAAAATTCAATAATAAGGTTAATTTTTCTTTCATTGTGTTTATAAATAATTTTTGATCTTTTTCCACTCATCAAGTTTCCTTTCCAATGAAATTGTGTGAAGCGGGCTGGTTGAAGGCAGTAAATATACAGGAATCCGAAAGTTTTTTCCTAAAATTTTCTGCAGATTCTTATACGATTTTCCTCCATTACAGAATATNGCTTTAATGTCGGGATGCTCTTCCAGAAGTTCAGCAATCTGATTGGCTTCTTCATTTCTGATCTCAGAATCCAGACTCCCCTTTCTCTCACAGGAATCTATAACATCCCAAAGTGCAATATGATGTTTTTTTAATATGCGAAGTTTTTGACTGTAATCTTCCGTAAAATCTTCATTGAAAAGGTAAAAATAATTTTCCAGAAAGCATTTTGTGGATGAGCATAATACTGCTGCTTTTCCAAAGACTTTACTCCTGGAATCGATCCCAGAATTAAAATCTTTGAAGCATGATCTATAATAGGAGAAAACGAAGAAATTCTGTTTTGCATATCTTATTTTTGTCTCTCAGACGCACTAAATTGCATTTTAGCCCTTTCATGAATTTCAGCAGGAAGATTCACTCTTTTTTGAAACTTTCTCAATCTTCAGCAGCTCACTTACGAAAACAAATCCCGNTTTANAATCATATTCAACTTTTTTGATCACAAATTTCTCTTCTCCCAGCTTATTNTTCAATTCAGATAGTATTTTCATACTTACATCTCTTGACATATCAGGAATATCCATAAACAGCAGATCATCTTCTGCTTTTTCAAGTTCTAACCTGATCTCAAAATTAGGTTTTTTACCTTTTTTAAAGGTCTTTATGAAGTACGTATTCTCTCCGGTTTTTTCTACACTCACTTTACTTACGAAATGTTTATCTTTTTCATCCATATCTATGAATTTCCTTGCATAATCATAATAATATACATCAGACAAGCCTTCTCGGTGTNCTACATCGAATTTATACCAAAATCTTGTTTTAAAATTTTCAATATCAACTCTCTTTTGATTGCCGACAATTCGGCTTCGCATTGTATACGAAGGATCTTTGGANTTTATGTAAATTTGAGCATCTTCAAATTTCATTTCGCTGGGCTTGATTCTGGAAGCTTTATATTTTAAATAATAATCAAATTCCAAATTNTGAGAAAAAGCAAAGCCGGAAATAAGGCTTACCATTAAAAAAAGATATTTCATTATAAAATGTTTTAAATAAAAATGCGATTGGAAAATCCAACCGCAATTTATATATTCATTTCTTAAATTCCTATTACAATGTTTCTTTTAACCATTCAAAAAACTCTCTCTGCCACACCAATCCGTTTTGCGGATGAAGCACCCAGTGGTTTTCGTTCGGGAAGTATAAGAATTTAGTTTTTAATCCTTTTAATTTAGCAGCCTGGAAAGCTTCCTGTCCCTGNTCATAAGGAACTCTGAAATCTATTCCTCCCTGAATGATCATGATAGGTTTATTCCATTNGTCCACAAAATTACTTGGGTTGAAATCTGTATACGCTTTTGGTAGAGGTTTGTCCCACGGAGAACCTAAATCCCAGTTGGCGAACCAAAGTTCTTCAGTCGTCAGATACCAAGACTTCATATCAAACAATCCGTCATGAGCAATGAATGTTTTAAATCTGTTATTGTGAATTCCGGCTAACATGAATACACTATATCCTCCATAACTTGCGCCTACAGCCGCCATTCTGTCTCCATCCACATAGGGTAATGTTTTGGCATAATCTGCAGCAGACAGGTAATCTCTCATGGATTGTCCACCCCAGTCTTTGGAGATATCCTCATTCCATTTTGTTCCCCAACCCGGCATTCCTCTTCGGTTCGGTGCTACTATAATGTATCCGTTGGCTGCCATTAAAGAGAAATTCCATCTTGTACTGAAATATTGTGTCAGTGCAGATTGAGGTCCTCCCTGACAATACAAAAGGGTTGGATATTTTTTATTCGGATCGAAATTCGGTGGATAATGGAACCAAACTCCCATTTCTTTTCCGTCCGAAGTCTTTACCATTTTAAGTTCTGTTTTTCCTTGTGACAATTTAGCGTAAGTGTCTTTATTTGCTTCTGTCACCTGCTTCATTTCTCCGGTCTTTAAGTTAACAGAGAAAAGATCCGAAGCATGGTTAATGTCTGTTCTTCCTACTAAAAGTGAGCTTTTATTATCCGCAAAAATTTCATTCACATCAAAATCGCCTCTGGTGATCTGCAGAACTTTCGAGGTTTTAGGATCTAAAGAGAAAAGCTGTTTCGTTCCCCTGAAAGCTGCTGTAAAATAAATGGTTTTGGAATCCCCGCTCCAAAGAACATCTCCGGTAACGCTTTCGTCCCAACCTTTGGTAAGATTAACGGTTTTTCCGGATTTCCAGTCCATAAGTTTAATATCATTCTTATCTGCTTCATAGCCGTCTCTTTCCATACTTTGCCAGATAAGAGATTTTCCATCCGGACTGAATTTCGGGTTTAGATCATATCCTTTATTGGTCTCTGTNAGGTTTTTAACCGTTCCGGTAGCCACTTCATAGGCAAAAATATCCGTATTAGTACTTGTTGCATATTCTTTTCCGCTTTTAGGCTTGGTTACATATAAAAGATGAGAAGAATCCTGGCTCCAGATGAAATCTTCCGCTCCACCGAAAGGTCTTTGAGGAGAATCCCAGGTTTTGCCTTCCAACAGATCTTTTGCAGCGTCTGCTTTATCAGAAACGTTCACTACAAAAACATGGTTATATTTTCCTTCATTGAAGTAATCCCAATGTCTGTGATTAAGNTCTGTATAGATCTGNGCCGTAGTTTTTGGAGTGTCACTGTATTTATCTTTCCCCATTAGTTTTTCAACAAGAACCTGCTTACTGAAAGCGATCTTCTTCCCGTCCGGTGAAATGACAATATTATCGGCTTCCCCGATTGCATAAAATTCAGTCCAAGTTTTCCCACCATCNTTTGAAAGGTAAATATGATCTTCTTCCTGAGCATAGATCCCGTTTTTATCCCACTGGATCAATGATTTTTTACCAAGATCAATTTTGGAAGACTGATTATTGATGATATTGAGAAAATAATTCTCGCTTTTTGTTTTTTCTGTTTTCAGATCTACCTGTCCCACCTTATAGATCAAGGAAGTATGATCCGGTGAAACAGCCTGTACTCCCACTTTTTTCAAAGTCCATAGGATTTCAGGGGTCATTAACTGTTGTGCATTCATTAAGAGCGGAGCTGCCAAAGCAAGCAGACTGTACTTAAGTTTCATATTTCTTATTTAAATCAAAGATTGTCAAAGATAGTAAATGTGTGTAAAATCAGATTAAAGATTCTAAAGATTCTGTTGTGATTCTCAAATTTATCAAGAAATAAACACAATCGCCG
>Ga0065721_10004943_pt1 | contig 18010 bp, 16 predicted proteins | sample Mesricmetagenome_FD_59108 | JGI IMG/M metagenome (GOLD analysis project Ga0065721, IMG submission 59108) | Mesophilic microbial community from rice straw/compost enrichment Sample: eDNA_1 v2 (version 2) | ecosystem: Engineered > Solid waste > Grass > Composting > Bioreactor | place: USA: Davis... | reverse complement strand
AAAACAGCGGCGGCTTGTCCCGCCCTTGCGGCGCCCATTCCCCAAGACCTCACGGCAGGACGCGGTAGACCTGCATCGCCGCGTTCGCGCTCTCCGGCACGAGCACGAGGAAATCGGGGACCCTGCCCCTGCCGAGCTCGGCATAGAGCCCGCGCGGCGCTACGTCGGATATGTTTTCGACCTGCGGGTCGGACTTGCAGAATGCGATCAGCGTGACGCCGGCTCCGCGCAGGAACTTCTGCGCATCGACGGGCTCGGACATGCCGATATGGAGCTCGGTCAGCATGCCCCCCTGATTGCGGTGATAGGGCGCCGACAGCGCGCGGTGCGAGGTGAAGCGCAGGATATGCGCGCCGAGATTAGAGGGACCGGCCACCACCCCGGCCGGTTCGCGGGCGAGCCACTGCATCCCCTTTGAGTCGGTGCAGACCGGCGCGTTCGTCGCCGTTGCGAGACGGTTCTTCACCTCGCTTCCGGTCGCGAAATTGTAGGCTGCCTCCGCCCCGGCGCCCGCAAGCGCCCAGATGAAGGGAATCGAGGCGAGCGCGGCGGCGGCAAAGGCGAGGCCTTTCGCCGTGTTTTTCGGATCGGCATTGGCGCGGACGCGAAGCTCGGCGACGAGCGCGGCGAGCGGCAGGACCGACAGGAGATTTGAGAAGACCGAGCCGCGGACCTGGATGAGCGCGATGGCGTAGGAGACCGCGATCAGCGCCAGAAGGACGAGATGCGCCTCACGCATGCGGCCTTGCCGAATGCGCAGGACGCAGAGCGGCATGGCGATCAGCGGCACGGCATAGAAGCCGCCTGCGACCCAGGGCTCGATCCTGAACTCGGCCAGGACCGACTGAGCCTCGGTGACGGAGTTGAGCCACATCGAGACGATGAGCGGATCGAGGTCCGCGAGCGGACTGCCGAGGCATTGCGGCGCTACGAGGAGCGCGAGAAGCCCGGTCGAAACGCCGACCATGGCGGTGGCGCCGAAACGCACAGCGCGCCCGCGACCAGAGACGAGCGCGACGGCGAGGAAGAGCGTGCCCGCGCCAAAGACGCCGAGCGTGTAGAAGCCGGTCGAGAGCGCGTCGCAGGCGACCTGCGCATAGGCCTGCGGCGGCACCGTCAGGTAGAAGAAGGCGGTCAGCGCCGCGGCCATCGAGAAGGCGAAGGCAGAGGCCGCACGGCGCATTTCCTCGCCGTGCCAGACCCATTGCAGCGCGACGATTGCGCAGGCGACCGCGACGTGCGGCGTCGTCTCCGCGCCGATGGCGATGGCGAGCGCCGAGGCGAAGCCCGCCAGCGCATAGGCCCGCGGGCTACGGCCCGGCACGAGGAAGCAGGCGGCGATCGTCGCCATGACGGCGAGCTGAACGTTGTGATGATCGACCGAGCCGGGGGCGAAACGGTTGATCGAGAGCACGAACAGGCAGCCGGCGACCAGTGCCATGATTGCCGCCATGCGGCCGCCCAGCGCGGCCCCGCCGACGGCGAGGGCGTAAAAGAGCGGGATCACGGTCACGAGCGGCCAGACGAACAACGCGGCTGCCTCGGCAAACGGCTGGTCGGCGACCTGCGAGAACAGCATGACGAGATTGGCGATCGGCAGGTCGATCAGCCGCGACCAGTGCATCGGCGTGCCTTCGGCAAGGCCGAGCCGGTGCTGGACGAGGTCGAACCAGCCCTGTCCGGCGAGAAGGTCGCGCACCTGGACCAAGCGCATCACGTCGTCGTTGTCACGGCCGACATAGTCGGTGTAGCGGAAGCCGTGCATCATCGAGACGAGCAGGACGAGCGCACCCCAGGCGGTCCAGACCAGCCGGTGAATGCCTGCAAGCGCCGGGGAACGGCCGGCTTCGACAGCGTCCGCGGCGAGCGGAGACGCGGGGGAAAGCTGGTCGGTCTGCGGCAAGTTTTCGCTCCGGAAGGGCTCTGTTCGTCGGGCCTGCAACCTAGCCTTAACCTTCTCAAGAAATAGTAAAGCGGGCGCAGCGGGCGCCCCTCAACCGACAGGGATTCCCCATGACCGACGGCGTGTTCGACGATCTCGAAATTGCGGTGCTTCTGCCCTGCTACAACGAGGCGGCGACGATCGGCGCGGTGGTGGCGGGCTTCCGCGCGGCGCTGCCCTCGGCCCGCATCTATGTCTACGACAACAATTCACGCGACCAGACGGCACTTCGGGCCGCGCTGGCCGGCGCCACGGTCGTGCGCGAGCCGCGCCAGGGCAAGGGCCACGTGGTGCGCCGCATGTTCTCCGACATCGAGGCCGACATCTACCTGATGGCCGACGGCGACGGCACCTACGCGCCGGAGGACGGCGCGGAACTGATCCGCACGCTCCTGACTGAGCGTTGCGACATGGTGGTGGGAACCCGCCGCGGCGTCACCGACGATGCCGGCCGGCGCGGCCACGCCTTCGGCAACTCGCTCTTCAACCGGCTCTACCGCACCATTTTCGGCCCGGATTTCACCGACATCTTCTCCGGCTATCGCGCCTTCTCGCGCCGCTTCGTGAAGAGCTTCCCGGCGGTGTCCGGCGGCTTCGAGATCGAGACCGAGATGAGCGTGCATGCCTCAGTGCTGAAGCTCCCGGTCGCCGAACTCTCGCTCGATTACGGCCGGCGGCCGGAAGGCTCGCATTCCAAGCTCTCGACCTTCAAGGACGGCTCGAAGATCCTCTGGATGTTCGCCATGCTGATGAAGGAGACGCGGCCCTTCTATTTCTTCTCCTATGTGGCGCTCCTCGTCTCCTCGGTGTCCCTGTCCTTCATGGTTCCGGTGCTGAACGAATATTTCCTCACCGGCGAGGTGACGCGGATGCCGACCTGGGTGCTCTCGGTCGGGCTGATGATGATGGCGCTGATGATCTTCTCCGGCGGGGTGATCCTCGATTCGGTGGCGCGCGGACGCGTCGAGCAGAAGCGCATCCACTACATGTCGATCCCGGCCTCGCGCGCCGAGCGCCATTTCGGACGCTCCTCCGCCACCCATGAGCCCACGCCATCCGATGCGGAGCGCGCCACCGGTGAGGTCGTCAAGGCCCAGCCGCGCCGCCGGCCGAAGGCGGCATGAGGAAGATCGCCTTCTTCGCGATCGCCGGCGGAACCGGCTTCCTGGTCGACGCCATCGTGCTTTCTCTCCTCCTGCGCTTCACGCCCCTTGATCCGTTCACGGTGCGGCTCGGCGCGATCGCGGTGGCGATGGGCTGCACCTACGCGATCAATCGCAGCTTCACCTTCGGCCCCTCGGGTCGCACGATCGCGGCCGAGGGCACGCGCTACGGCGGCGTCGGGCTGACGTCGGCCGCGCTCAACTACCTGATCTATTCCGGTGCGCTCCTGATTGCGCCGTCGCTGCCCCCGCTCGCCGCGCTCACCATCGCCTCGGCGCTCGCGACCCTCTTTTCCTATTTCGGCTATTCGCGCTTCGTCTTCGGGCGCTAGACCGCTTCCCAGCCATCATGGCCCGCGGCGCGGTAGCAGGCGTCGATCACCTTCTGGTTCCTGACCGAATCCTCGAGGGGAAACACCGCGTCAGTCCCGCCTTGCGCGCGGCGGACGAAGGCTTCCGCCTGGAGGCGATACTGGCGCACGCCGGGAAAGCGGAAGATGCTCGCCCCGGTCTGGCGCTGGTCGTGCAGGGTCACCGTGGCGTGGCCGTAGTCGCCGGCATTGAAGGGGGCGGAAACCTCGATATAGCCGCGATCGCCGTGGAAGATCATCGACTGGCGCAAGGCCATCTGCGTCGAACAGTAGAAACTCAGGTGAAATTCGCCGAAATCGGCGGTCACGTCAGCGAAGATGTCGGTGCCGAAAGTCGGATCGCGCTCGATCGTCGCCCGCAGCCGCTTCGGCTCGGCGCTAGTGACGAAACGCGTCGCCACGGTCGGATAGACGCCGATATCCGGCAGACCGCCGCCGCCGAGCCCCGGCTGGTTGCGCATGTTCATCGGGTCGACGTTGTAATAGGTGAAGGCGCCCTGCACCTGACGCAGCCGGCCGATCGATCCATCGCGCACCAGTTCGCGAACCTTCGCCCATTGCGGATGGTAGGTGACCATGAAGGCTTCGGAGACGACGACGCCCTTGCGGTTCCGCGCCGCGATCAGCGGCTCGATCTGCGACGCCTCGAGCGCGATCGGCTTCTCGCAGAGCACGTGCTTGCCCGCCTCGATCGCCCTCAGCGTCCACTCGACATGCTGCGAGGTCGGTAGCGGAATGTAGACGCCATCCACCTCGGGATCGGCGAGCAGCGCGTCGTAGGAGCCGTGAACGCGCGGGATCGAGAAGCGGGCGGCGAGCGCGCGCCCCTTCTCGAGATCGCGGCTGGCAATGGCGGCTACGACCCCGTTCTCGCTGTCCTGAAGCTGCGGGATCACCTGATCTCGCGCGATCTTCGCCGTCGAAAGCACACCCCAGCGGAACATCAATCCCTCCTCAATCGATTGAATTTCAAGATTAGGGTGTTTCTCATGCGCGGGGAAGCGGCGTGGGCGTTTTCCACGATCGGCCGTCGCCTTCCTGCGCGGTGCGGAAAGGGCTAGCCTCGCCTGATGGAGAGACCCGTTCCCGATTCCCCGCCGGCCGATGCCGCTCCGATCCAGTCAGTGCCGTTCTGCCCGGCGCCGCTCCGGCGCAACGTCCTGTCCGCGGCCATCCTCGCCTCCGCCCTCGGCTTCATCGACGGCTCGGTCGTTTCGGTCGCAACGCCGGCGATCCGGGCCGATCTCGGCGCGACCCTCTCGGCTGCACAGTGGATCGCCAACGCCTATGCGCTGACGCTCTCCGCCCTGATCCTCGTTGGCGGCGGCGCGGGCGACCGATTCGGGCTCAAGCGCACGCTCACGGGCGGCATCGTCCTCTTCATCGCCGCCTCGCTCGTCTGCGCCTTTGCACCCGATGCGCCCTTCCTGATCGGCGCCCGCGCGCTGCAGGGGATCGGCGCTGCCTTCATGGTTCCGGGCAGCCTCGCCATCATCGCCAAGGCCTATCCGAAATCCGAGCGCGGCCGCGCCATCGGCATCTGGGCCGCGGCCTCGGCGCTGACGACGGCGATCGGCCCCGTGATCGGCGGCTTCGCGCTCACTCTATTCGGCGATGCGGCCTGGCGCGGCATCTTCGCGATCAACCTGCCGCTCGGTCTTCTTGCAATCGGCCTGCTCGCGCGGGTCCCCGCCGACCGGCCGACCGAGCGCCGAAGCCTCGACCTCACCGGCGCGGGGCTCGCCACCCTCGCCTTCGGCGCGCTCGCCTACGGGCTGACGGGCGCCGCGGGGGAGAGGGACGGGGCGGCGCAGTACGAGGTGGCGATCGCACTCGCACTTGGCCTTGCGGCGCTTGCCGTCTTCGTCGTCTTCGAACTCCGCCGGGCCGAGCCGATGGTGGACCTGACGCTCTTCCGGATCACCGCTTTTGCCGGCGCNAATGCCGCTCACCTTCGCGCTCTATTTCGCGCTGTCGGCGATCCTGTTCTATCTCCCGATGCTGTTGATCGCCGCCTGGAAGGTCGACCCCGCCACGGCAGGCTTCGTCTTTTTCCCACTCTCTGCGGCAATCGCCCTTCTCTCCGGCCCGGTCGGGCGCCTGTCCGACCGGCTCGGCGCGCGCGTGCCGATGACGGTCGGCAGCCTGATGGTAGCGGTCGCCTTTGGCAGCCTCGCGGCGATCGCCGCGGCGGGGATCCACCATTTCTGGACCGCGGTCTTCCCCGCGATGGTGCTGATGGGGCTCGGCATGGCCTTCGTCGTCTCGCCGCTTTCGGCCGCGGTGATGACGTCGGTCGAGGACGAGGACACCGGAGCGGCCTCCGGCATCAACAACGCGGTCGCCCGCATCGCCGGTCTGATCGCGGTCGCGGCAATGGGCAGCCTCGCCGCCTGGCTCTATGCCTCGACACTCGGCGGTGACGCGGCCTCGGCGCCAGCCTTCGGCGAGGCGGGACCGAATCTGCCGCCGGCGCTGGAGGCCGCGCGCCTTGCCGCGAGCGACCGCGCCTTCGCGGGCGTTGCCGCCTGCATGGCGGCGCTCTGCCTCGTCTCCGCGCTTCTCTCCTGGACGACGCAGCCGGCGCCAGCCCGCAAATCCGACGCGTGAGGCCGCCGGCCGCCTCACCTTCGCTTTCCGCCTGTCGCAATTGTTGTTTTGCCCCTGTCGATCCGGCCACCGAGAATAAGCAGCAAAATCAAGCTCAGGACTATCTTTCGATTCATGGTCAGATTCGCCGTTTTCGCTTCTTGCGACCCTTCTCCTCTCCGGCGCAGCGCTCGCCGATCCGGTGCGCGACTTCCGCAAGGCGGACACGAACGCCGACAACATCCTCGAGCGTCGCGAATTCGCGGCCTTCATCGACATGCGCGCCGACGACGGTAACGCGACTGCGAAGAAGGTCAGGATGCTCAAGGCCTATGGCATCGCGCTCTCTCGCGTCGACGCCGACGGAGACGGCCGCGTCTCCGCCCAGGAACTGATCGACTACGACCGGAAGTACAAGCCTTAGGCCGGCGCTCCCGTCTCCCCTCAGAAGGTCGCTGCCCGCGCGCGGATTTCCGTCAGCGTCCAGTCCTGCATCAGCGTGCCGTCCTGCCAGACCGGCTGCAACAGATTCTGCCGCTCGCCGAGATCCTTGAGCGCGACGGCGAGATATCGCCCGTTCTCCATCACCACCGCCTGGCGATAGCGCTTGGAGGCCTTGCCGGGGTCGGTCTTCGGGTTCTTGTTGATGCCGTGCCAGTTACCGTCGGTGTCCTTGCGCGCATTGGCCTTCATGGCGAAGCGCAGCGTATCGCGGTTGACCTTCTGCAGAAGCCCAGCCCCCATGCCGAAGGCGATGTTTTCCGCCGACCAGCCGTGATCCTCGAGCCGGCCGAGGATGATGCGGATCGTCTCGGGGGTGACGCCGTCGCCCTGGATGACGCGCACCGCCGGGTTGAGCACCCGGTAGCCCTTGCCATTGACGGAGAAGCCGAAGATTTCGCCGAGCATCTCCACCGTGTCGACGGGCACGCGCGTGGCGTCGCCGGAATCGGGACGCACGACCAGCGTGCCGCCCGAGGCCTCGACCTCGGCCTTCAGCTCCTCGCCCCAGATCTTCTTCACCGCGCGGTAGAGATCGTAGGAATCGGAAACGACGGCGACGAGCTTTCCCGGTGCTGCGAACTGGGTGAGCATATTGCGGTAGGCCTCGGTCTCGCGGTCCTCGCCCCAGCTCGTCATCGTCGAATGCTCGGCGGCGGGGATCGAGAAACCGGCCATCGGCTCGTGGTAGTATTTGCGCGCATTGACGATGGCGCTGACCGTGTCGGTGCCGAGGAAGGAAACGAGGTGGGCGACGCCGCCGATCCCCGCCTGCTCCAGAGACGTGGTGCCGCGGGCGCCGAAATCGTGCAGGCGGAACGGCAGCACCGACATCGGATCGTCGCAGGTGCGCTCCAGCGAGGCGAGGATGATCTTGCGTGCGCCATAGGAGACGGTCGCCACCGTCGAGGGATACCAGACGGCGCGCAGGATCGCCGTCTCCATGAAGGTCGGCAGCCAGAAGAAGTCAGGGTCGGTGTTGCGCACCTGCACGAGCGGCGTCCCCGTCGGCACGACCATGCCCTCGGGCAGCGCCTCGATCAAGAGCGGCAGCCGGCCTCCGTGGCGGGTGACGAGCAGCTCCCAGCCGGCGCGATGGAACGGCAGGCCGTGCGAGGCGATCAGCTCCTGGGCCTCGTCGACATCCGCCATCGTGATCTGGCGCGACAGATATTCCTTGAGGAACATCTGCAGCCCGAAGAAGAGCACGTGGTCGTGAACCCCGCCCGGCCGCGCCTCGATATAGGCGGAGATCGCCGCGGTCTGCGGCGGATACTGCGCGAAATGGGAATACTTGTAGCTGTCGGAATTGAGAATGAGGTTCAAAGGCCCGCTCCCCTGCGGCGTCGCGCGTCGTGACCGACAGGCGCGGACGCCGGCTCATTGCTGACGGGCGCACGGAGTATCGCGGACCTCTCGGCCGGAAGGCCCATGCGCCGGAAAAGGCCCGGCCGAAACCGGGCCTGCGATGCTAAGCCCTCAGCACCCCGCCTGTCGACTTGCCGACGGCGGAGACGATCGCGGAGGCGATGCGCTCGAAATCCTCGTCCGTCAGCGTCTTGTCGCGCGGCTGGATCGTCACCTCGACGGCAAGCGACTTCTTGCCCTCGCCGAGCGAGGCGCCCTCGAAGAGGTCGAAGACCTTCACGTCGGTGACGAGGTCCTTCTCGGCGCCTGCGACCGCGCGCACGAGTTCGGCCGCCGCCACATCGCGTTCGACGACGAAGGCGAAGTCGCGCCGGACCGCCTGGAACGGCGAGAGCGCCAGGACCGGCTTGGTGCGCGTCGGCTTCCTGCGCGCCTCGGGGATCGCGTCGATGAAAACCTCGAAGCCGGCCAGCGGGCCGGAGACGTCGAGCACCTCGAGCGTCCGCGGATGGAACTCGCCGAAATGACCGAGCACGGTCTTCGGGCCGAGCTTGATCACTCCGGAGCGGCCGGGATGGTACCAGTCCGGCGCGCTGCGCTCGACGCTGAGCTTGTCGATGGGCGCGCCGCAGGCCTCGAGCACCGCGAAGGCGTCAGCCTTGACGTCGAAGACGCCGACGGGGCGCGCGGCGCCGTCCCAGTGCCGGCCGGAGCCGGTCAACGTCGCGGTGCCACGGCGGACGCCGCCGGTGACGCGGCGCTGCGTCCCGGGCGTGTCGCCTTCGTAGGTGCCCGACACCTCGAACAGGGCCACGTCGCCGAAGCCGCGGGCCGCATTGCGGCCGGCAGCGGCGGCGAGGCCGGGCAGGAGCGACGGCCGCATGTCGGACATGTCGGCGGCGATCGGGTTCGCAAGCTTCAGTGCCGGCTTGCCGCCGCCGAAGAGGACGGCATGCTCGGCCGGGATGAACGACCAGGTGACCGCCTCCATCATGCCACGCACGGCGAGCGCGCGCTTGGCGAGCCGCGTGCGGATTTGCAGCGTCGTCAGGATCCGGCCGTTGACCGCCGAATGCGAGACAAGCGGGGCCGGGGCGATCTCGTTGACGCCGTGGATGCGCATCACCTCCTCGACGAGGTCGGCCTTGCCGTCGACGTCGGGACGCCAGGTCGGAACTTTCACCTTCGCCCGCTCGCCCTCGTCGGCAACCTCGAAGCCGAGCCGGGTGAGGATCGCGCGCGATTCTCCCTTTTCGACGTCGAGGCCGGTCAGGCGCTTCACTTCCGAATAGGGGAAGTCAACGACCTTCGGCGCGGTGTCGGCGCTGCCGGCGACGAAGACCTCGCTCGCCTCACCGCCGCACATGTCGATGACGAGCCGCGTCGCAAGCTCCATGCCGGGCGCGTTGAAGGCCGGATCGATGCCGCGTTCGTTGCGGTAGCGCGCATCGGTGATGATGCCGAGCGCGCGACCGGTCTGGGCGATCGACAGCGGGTTCCAGACCGCGGCCTCGATGAGCACGTCGGTCGTCGTCTCGTCGCAGCCGGAATGCTCGCCGCCCATGACGCCGGCGATCGATTCCACGCCGTTGTCATCGGCGATGACGCACATGTCGGCACCGAGCTCGTATTCGCGACCGTCGAGCGCCAGCACCTTCTCGCCGGCGCGGGCGCGCCGCACGACGAGATTGCCGGCGACCTTGTTGGCGTCGAAGACGTGGAGCGGGCGGCCGTAGTCGAACGTCATGTAGTTGGTGACGTCGACGAGCGCGCTGATCGGGCGGAGCCCGATCGCCATCAGCCGCTGCTGCATCCATTTCGGCGACGGGCCGTTCTTCACGCCGCGCACGAGGCGGAGCGCGAAGACCTGGCAGAGATCCGGCGCTTCGATCTTCACCATGATCGGGCATGCGCCGTTGCCACTGATCGGTTCGATCTTCGGCGCCTTCAGCCGGCCGAGGCCGGCGGCGGCGAGATCGCGAGCGATGCCATGGACGCCGGTGCAGTCCGGACGGTTCGGGGTGAGCCCGATCTCGATCACCGGATCGTCGAGCCCGGCATAGGCCGCGAACGAGGCGCCGACCGGCGCGTCATCCGGAAGCTCGATGATGCCTTCATGATTGTCGGAAATCATCAATTCGCGTTCCGAGCACATCATGCCGCGGCTCTCGACGCCGCGGATCGCCGAGATACCGAGCGTCACGTCGATGCCGGGAACGTAGGTGCCAGGCGCGGCGAAGGCGCCGACGAGGCCGGCGCGCGCATTCGGAGCGCCGCAGACGACCTGCACGGGATCGCCCGAGCCGGTGTCGACCGAGAGCACCTTCAGCTTGTCGGCATTGGGGTGCTGGTTCGCCTCGAGCACGCGCGCGATGACGAAGGGCCTGAACACCTTCTTGTCGTCGACCGATTCGACTTCGAGCCCGATCGAGGTCAGACGCTCGGCGATCTCGTCGAGCGGGGCGTCGGTCTCCAGATGATCCTTCAGCCAGGAGAGGGTGAATTTCATGATGGCCTCCTTACTGGCTCAGACCGGCGAACAGGGTGGGCATGTCGAGCGGGCGGAAGCCGTAATGCTCGATCCAGCGGACGTCGGCATTGAAGAAGTCGCGCAGGTCCGGCATGCCGTATTTCAGCATGGCGATGCGGTCGATGCCCATGCCCCAGGCAAATCCCTGGTACTCGTCGGGATCGAGCCCGCCGAAGCGCAGCACGTTCGGGTGCACCATGCCGCAGCCGAGAATCTCCATCCAGTCCGAACCCTCGCCGAAGCGCACTTCGCCCGGCCGAGAGCGGTCACACTGGATGTCGACCTCGAGGCTCGGCTCGGTGAAGGGGAAGAAGGACGGCCGGAAGCGCATGTTGAGCGACGGCACCTCGAAGAAGGCCTTGCAGAATTCCTGCAGCACCCACTTCATGTTGGCGACGTTGGCGGTCTTGTCGATGACGAGGCCTTCCACCTGGTGGAACATCGGCGAGTGCGTCGCGTCCGAATCCTGCCGGTAGGTCTTGCCCGGAATGATGATGCGGATCGGCGGCTTCTGCGCTTCCATCGTACGCACCTGCACCGGAGAGGTGTGGGTGCGCAGGAGCTTGCGCGCGCCGGTCTCGTCGGGCGGGAAGAAGAAGGTGTCGTGCATTTCGCGCGCCGGATGGCCTTCGGGGAAATTCAGCGCGGTGAAATTGTAATAGTCGGTCTCGATGTCCGGGCCTTCGGCGATGGTGAAACCCATGTCGCCGAAGATCGCCGTGATCTCGTCGATCACCTGACTGATCGGGTGGATGCGGCCGCGCTCGGCCGGCGAGCGGCGGGTGGGCAGCGTCACGTCGACGGTCTCGCGGGCGAGGCGCTCGGAGATGGCGGCGTCCTTCAGCGCGGCGCGACGGGCGGTCAGCGCCTCGGTGACGCGGGTCTTCAGGCCGTTGATGGCCGGGCCCGCGGTCTGGCGCTCTTCGGCGCTCATGCCGCCGAGGCTCTTCAGGAGCTCGGAGACCGACCCCTTCTTGCCGAGCGCCGAGATGCGGACCGCCTCGATCGCGGCCTCGTCGGTGGCGCCTTCGATTTCGGCCATGATGGCCCGTTCAAGTGCAACAAGATCGCTCATCTTGCCTTTTCCGATTGTCCCGGTCTCCCGGGCGTTGGAAGAAAAAATCCCGCGCCAGCCGTGCCAGCGCGGGATCCCGATCGGTCAGAAATTTGTGCCCTGGGGAAGCGCCGGCTTAGTGAACCGCGCTTTCAAACTCGTTGGGCGAGCCGTTCTTGAGGTATTCGAGCGCCTTCTTGGCGGCAGCGACGAGCGCGCCGAAGGCTTCGGCCTCATGGATGGCCATGTCCGACAGAACCTTGCGGTCGACCTCGATACCGGCCTTGGTCAGGCCGTCGATGAAGCGGCCATAGGTCAGGCCGTGCTCGCGGACCGCGGCGTTGATGCGCTGGATCCAGAGCGCGCGGAAGTTCCGCTTGCGGACCTTGCGGTCGCGATAGGCATACTGCATCGAACGATCGACGGCGGCCTTCGCAGCGCGGATCGTGTTCTTGCGGCGTCCGTAAAAGCCCTTGGCCTTCTTGAGGACCTTCTTGTGCTTGGCGTGGGCGGTCACACCCCGTTTAACGCGTGCCATGTCATGATCTCCTTAAATGTCGGTCCGGGGCTCAGAGGCCGTTGGGAAGGAACTTCTTGACGATCTTGGCATCCGGTTCGGAAAGAACCATGGTGCCGCGGGCGTCGCGAATGAACTTGTTGGACCGCTTGATCATGCCGTGGCGCTTGCCGGCGGCGGCGGATTTCACCTTGCCGGTGGCGGTGATCTTGAACCGCTTCTTGGCAGACGATTTCGTCTTCATCTTGGGCATTTCGCTACTCCGTTATGGGCCGTGCCGCAGGGGCCGCCCTTCTTGTTGGTCCGGCGAAAGGTGAAGCCCCTTCGCCAAGCGTCAGGAACCGCCTCGGCATGCCCTGCCGGCCGGTTCGAACGCGGCCTTATAATGTGGGACCGGGAAACTTGCAACGGGCTTTCGCACCGCAAAAACGAGAACGGGCCGACGCCCGCGCGCCGGCCCGTCCGATCAGGGCATCAGGAGGGGCTCAGCGCGGGGCGAGCACCATCATCATCTGGCGGCCTTCGAGCTTCGGCTCGGCCTCGACCTTCGCCAGCGTCGCCGTGTCGTCCTTGACCTGCTGGAGAAGCTTCATGCCGAGTTCCATATGCGCCATTTCGCGGCCGCGGAACCTCAGGGTCACCTTCACCTTGTCGCCTTCGTCGAAGAAACGGGCCATGGCACGCATCTTGACCTGGTAGTCGTGCGTGTCGATGTTCGGGCGCATCTTGATTTCCTTGACCTCGACGGTCTTCTGCTTCTTGCGCGCCTCGGAAGCCTTCTTCTGCGACTGGTATTTCAGCTTGCCCAGATCGACGATCTTGCAAACCGGCACGTCGCCATTGGAATTGATTTCAACGAGATCGAGCCCCGCCTCTTCGGCCATAGCGAGGGCTTGCGACGTCGGGACGATGCCGTGGTTCTTGCCTTCGGCATCGATGAGCTGGACGCTGGGGGAGCGGATATCCTGGTTGGCGCGGGGGCCGTCATTGGTCGTGGCCGGCGCTCTGAAAGGTCTGCGAATGGCTTTTATCTCCTGACATTGTCGATAGTCCGCGCGGCGCAAGGGCGATCGCCCGGAAAGGCCGAAGGCAATGTCGCAGCGCGAAGCAGCCGTCAATAGCACGGTTGCGGAAAAAAATCACGTGGGTCAAAGAAGGGACAGAAACGTGGCCCGGAATGGGCCTTTTTCCCGGCAAAGGCGAGGTTTTCGGCATGCAGGCAATACAACCGCACAGAATCACGGTCGGCAGGGATGAAGACGCTCGCGAGATTGCCGCGCTCTACCGACCGGCTGCCGGCGCGCACGGCCCGGGCGTCGTATGGCTTGGCGGCTACCGCTCCGACATGACCGGCGGCAAGGCGGTCGCGGTCTGCGCGCACCAGGGCGAGAAGGGCGCCGCCTGCCTCAGGTTCGACTATTCCGGCCATGGCGCGTCGGGGGGCGAGTTCCGCAAGGGGACGATCTCGCGCTGGCTCGATGAGAGCCTCGCCATGTTCGACCGCTTCACCGAGGGGCCGCAGATCCTCGCCGGCTCGTCGATGGGATGCTGGATCGCGCTCCGGCTGGTCCAGGAACTCGCCAGGCGCGGCGACGAGGGCCGCGTCGCAGGCCTCGTCCTGATCGCGCCGGCGCCGGACTTCACCACCGAGTTGATGGAGCCGGAATTGACCGAGGCGCAGCGCGCCGCGCTTGCGAGCCAGGGCTATTTCGAAGAGCCGACGCCCTACGGGCCGGACCCGAACGTCTATACGCGCGACCTCTTCGAGGACGGGGCGCGCAACCGCGTGCTCGACGGCATCATCGACGTGAAGGCGCCGGTGCGCATCCTGCAGGGCATGGAGGATCCCGACGTGCCGTGGCGCCACGCGCTCAAGCTCGTCGAGCATCTGCCGGCAACCAATGTCGAGGTGACCCTAATCCGCGACGGCGATCATCGCCTGTCGCGACCAGAGGACATTGCCCGCATCCTCGCCGCCATCGACGCGATCGCCGAGCAGGCCACCGCTTGATCCCGATCCGCGGTAACCATGTCCCCAACTGGCCGCCGCCACGCAATTGACTCTTTTCTGCCGTCGCTCTTAACTCTTTCTTAACGATGTCAGAGTGGACGGGACCTACCGGCAATGTATTTGCGTCCGGCAACACTTGCGCTCGCCGCGAGCTCGGCCGTCGCCATCCTGGTGATGGCGGGCCAGTGCGTTGCTGGATCGATGGTCACCGGTCGGGTGACCTCGCAGCCGATCGGCCATTATGAATTCTGCAAGGCCAACAAGGACGAATGCCAGCCGGTGAAGGACGCCGGTCCGGCGCCGCGCGTCACCGACTACGGCTGGGAGGTCGTGCGCGAGGTCAATTCCGCCGTCAACTTCTCGATCATGCCGAAAACGGACATGGAGATTTTCGGCCGCGAGGAGGTCTGGGCCTACCCGGACGTGGCCGGCGACTGCGAGGACTACGTGCTCCTGAAGCGCCATATGCTGATCGAGCGCGGCTTCTCGCCCGCCGACGTGCTGATCACGGTGGTGCGCAAGCCCGACGGCGAGGGTCATGCGGTGCTGACGCTCCGGACCTCGGAGGGAGACTACGTGCTCGACAATCTCGTCGACGAGGTCAGGCCGTGGCGCGAGACGCCCTATCGCTATCTGAAGCGGCAGGCCTCGGCCGATTCCGGCCGCTGGGTGACGATCGAGAACGGCGCGGACGTCCTCGTCGGCGCGTTGCGCTGAGCGCCGAATCCCTTCTCAATCCCTCGAATATTGCCGCGCAGGCCTAGCCCGCGCCGCCTTCCCGCGCCATGCGGTCGGCGCGCAGCTCCATCAGGCCGAGCAGCCCCGCCGACACGGTCGCGACCAAGGCAATCACCGCGAACAGGCCGAGCGTGACGCCGATGCCGGCATTGCTGATGGCGAAGGCGGCGACGAAGGGACCGGCGGCGGTGAGGACGAGGCGCACCGAGGCGAGATTGCCGGTTACCCTGCCATAGCCCTCGGTGCCGAAGAAGCGCGCCGGCAGCATGGCGCGGGCGATGAAGGCGAGGCCCTGGCCTATGCCGAAGATGATGCCGAAGAGATAGATCGGCGTCGATCCCGGTACGAAGATCGCCACGACAAGCAGCAGGATGCCGACGAGGAGCGCGGCGTTGGAAATGATGCCGACGATCGAGGCGGCGACCTTGCCGCCAGTCGCAAATTCGACGATGCGCGCGCCGACCTGCATCGGACCGAGGATGGCGCCGACGAGGGCGGCGAGTGCCGCGTCGCGGCCGATTTCCGCCATGATGAGGAAGAATGCGGTGTGCACCGCCGACATCAGGAAGCTCGCCGTCGCAAAGGAGAGCGCCATCAGGATGAAGGCTGCGCGGCGCGCCTCGGGCGCGAGCAGCGGCGCCTGCGGAGGGGGTGGAGCCGGCGCCTTGGCATCGGGTTCACCCGCGCTCCGCCGCCGACGGGCCGGCACGGCGGCGTGGATCGGCAGCGCCACGGCGAGGTTGACCGCCGCGAGGACGAGACAGACCTGTCGCCAGTCCATGAAGCCGAGGAGCCAGTGGATCAGCGGCCAGAAGACGGTGGAGGCGAAGCCGGCGATCAGCGTGACGTGGGTGATGTGGATGCGCGCATCGCGTCCGTGGATGGCGGTGAGCGCTGTGAAGCCCGCCTCATAGAGCGCCATGCAGCTTCCGGCCTGGAGGAGGAACATGGCGACCGCAAAGCCGGCCCTTGTCGTCACGAAGGAGAGGCCGGCGAGCGTCACCGCGGCGCAGAGCGAGCCCGTGACCAGCACCGCGCGGCCGCCGAAGCGGTCGAGCAGCCGGCCGGCGATCGGCGCGATGAAGGCGCTCAGGAGCAGCGTCACCGAGAAGACGCCGAAGACGAAGCTCTCCGACCAGCGGAGATCGCGCGCGATTTCCGGCCCGAGGATCGCGAGGGAATAGTAGAGCGTGCCGTAGCCCACCAGCATCGTGATGCCGATGCCGGCCGTCAGCGGACGCGGCCATCTGGAAGCTTGCAAGATGGATGATTCCTAGAGTTCCGGCCTCGTGGCGAGCGCGGCCGAGACCACGGCCTCGACGCGGGCGCGCTCGTGGCCCGAAAGCGGGAGGCGCGGCAGCCGCACCCGGTCGTTCGAGCCGGTGACGAGCGCCTCCACCAGCTTGATGTTCTGGACGAGGCGCAGCGACACGTCGAGGTCGAGGAGCGGGCGGAACCAGCGGTAGATGGCGCGCGCCTCCTCGAACCGGCCTTCGCGCACGAGGCGCGCGATCGCCACCGTCTCCTTCGGGAAGGCGACGACGAGGCCGGCGACCCAGCCAGTCGCACCCATCATCAGGCTTTCGAGCGCCAGGTTGTCGACCCCGGTGAAGACGTCGAACCGGTCGCCGAACCGGTTGATGACCTCCGTCACCCGGCGGATGTCGTCGGTCGATTCCTTCATGGCGACGACGTTCTCGTTCTTCGCCAGCGCCTCGAACATGTCGAGCGTCACGTCGACGCCGTAGGCGACGGGATTGTTGTAGATCATGGCCGGCAGGCCGCAGGCGGCGGTGACCACGTCGATATGGGCGAGCGTCTCCTCGGGCAGCGACTTGTAGGGCACGCCGGGCAGGAGCATGATCCCGTCGGCGCCTGCATCCCGCGCGGCCATCGCCGATTTCGCGGCCCGCGCCGTCGAAGAGTCGCACACCGTCATCAGCACCGGCCGGCCGCCGGCGACCGATTTCGCGATCGAGAGAATCTCGAGCTTTTCCTCCGGCTCCAGCGCCATGGCCTCGCCGAGCGAGCCGCAGACGATCAGGCCGTCGACACCGGCTTCGACCTGCAGCGCGAAGCAGCGCTCCATCTCCGCCTTGTCGAGCGAGCCGTCGACCTCGAACTTCGTCGTCACCGCCGGAAAAACGCCCTGCCACATCATCATGTCCCCTGTCTCGAAATCGATTTCAGACTAGGCGCGCAGCGCGACGGAACGCAAGGCCCCGACCATGACGAAATCTGATGGATGACTTGGAAACGCGAGTCAGGCGCTGCCGATCAACATGCCGGCGGCGAAGACCAGGGCGCCGCCGAGCACGACCTGAAAGATCGCCCGGCTCCATGGCGTTTCCATCCAGTGGTTCTGGATCCAGGCGATCACCCAGAGCTCGACGAACACCACGGCGACGGCGACCGTGGTCGCGATCGTGAAGTCCGGAATGAGGTAGGGGAGCGCATGGCCGAGGCCGCCGACCGCGGTCATCACGCCCGAGGCGAGCCCGCGTTTGATCGGCGAGCCGCGACCGGAAATGACGCCGTCGTCGTGCGCCGCCTCGGTGAAGCCCATGGAGATGCCGGCGCCGACCGAAGCCGAGAGGCCGACAAGGAAGGTCGTCCACGTGTTCCCCGTCGCGAACGCGGTGGCGAAGATCGGCGCGAGCGTCGAGACCGAGCCGTCCATCAGGCCGGCGAGGCCGGGCTGGACGTAGGTGAGGATGAACTTGCGACGCGCGGTCTGGTTCTCCTCGGCCTGCACGTCGTCCGGCGTGTGGGCGAGGCCGAGGCGGCGGGCGAGCGATTCATGGCTCTTTTCCGCGAGCGCGAGATCGCCGAGAAGCTTGCGCGTCTCGGCATCTTCCGTGCGCTGCGCGGCGGCGAGGTAGAAAGCGTGCGCCTGCTGCTCCATCTCCTCGGCAATATGGCGGATCTTCTCGATCGGCAGGTTGCGGGCGAGCCAGTCCGGTTTGCGCTCGTAGTAACCGCGCACGTGCTCGCGCCGGATCAGGGGGATGCGCTCGCCGAAGCGGACGCGGTAGCGGTCGATCAGCCGGGCACGGTGCTCGCCTTCCTCCGCGGCCATGTCCTCGAAGACGCGTGCCGATTGCGGATAGTCGTCGCGCAGCATGTCGGCATAGGCGAGGTAGATGCGGGCGTCGTCCTCCTCCGACGAGATGGCGAGCGCCAGGATTTCCTGCTCCGACAGGGAAGCGAAGGGGCGGCGGCCGAA
>Ga0065721_10050770_pt1 | contig 18017 bp, 2 predicted proteins | sample Mesricmetagenome_FD_59108 | JGI IMG/M metagenome (GOLD analysis project Ga0065721, IMG submission 59108) | Mesophilic microbial community from rice straw/compost enrichment Sample: eDNA_1 v2 (version 2) | ecosystem: Engineered > Solid waste > Grass > Composting > Bioreactor | place: USA: Davis... | reverse complement strand
GTGTTGATAGTAAAATTAAAGTCGGTTATTTTCCTGTCTTTGTTTTCTCCCCATAAGCTGCTGAATGGTGAGCCTTCATAAAAACCAACTCCAATAAACACATTTTGCCCGCTTGGGTCTGATATAAATGCTTCTGTGCTTGGGAAGTTATCACCTGTAAGTTTTCCGCTTATTGAAAGTATTCCCGCCTTTTTGTTTTCAGAAATTGTAAAATCTGTAAAAACATCAATATTCGGTGCTCCTGGCGTAAGTGGGTTTGCTCCTGAATAGTGTGTTCTGAAAGTGAATGTAGATACATCACCTGATTTTGTAATCTTGAATGAATTTTTTTCAATCTCTACGGAAGGCGTAGCAGTTCTTTGGAACCAAGGGGCTGCCGTGTGCCAAGTTGGTGAACTCCACACATTTGTTTTTAATGTTGTTTTATCAGTATCAAAATCAATTTTTTGGTGAACTCTTGCCGTTGCTGTTGAACTTGTGCTAAATCCTCTATCATCACCGTGGAAGCCACCGCCAAAAGATTTGAAAGGCGCAAATGACCTTACAGTAATTGGATAAGGAATTAAGCCGTCTATATCAATGTTCCAAATAGGGTTATTAGCTCCAAAGTGATAAGGCGACCAAGCAGGCTGAACAGAAGCTAATGGGTCTATGCTTAACCATCTTCCTAAACGTGGGTCGTAAATTCTAAATGTGAAATTCAAGCTATTACCCGCCCCTTTTATCTCGTCATCACGTTCAGCCCCGTTGAATGAATACCGGTAATGCGTACCCGTATAACTCGTCGCCACACGGCTCAGCATTCCGAACGGATAGTAATCATTACCGGACAGCATATCCGGTTCATAATAATCTATCAAAGAGCCCCCCGAAGATACACCAAATTTCCGGTCGCTCAGCGTTACCAGCACATTGCCCAAATGATTGCTGAGTTCATAGTGCCGCCACCCACGCTCAAAGTGTTGCGTGCTGTAATACTGCATATCCGCCGGACCGCCGTCTACATTGGAGCCGTAAGAATACATGCCTACCCGGCTGCTGCCGTAAATGTACCGGTCTGTCTGGTAGAGCGTCTGCGATTCCAGCGACCCATTACCGTCTGCTGCATACGTAGTTAGCAGATTGCCTTGCGCATCGCGCACGTACCATACATACCGGTTGGTGCTTTGGAAATTATACACCCTACCCACCAGGTTGCCCATGGCATCGTACGTGTATTGCGCATTGCTCACATCTACCTGCGGCGTAGCCGTCCGGTTCAGCTCCCGTATCTTGCCATAGACGCTCCAGGTGATGTTGCTGATCTGTTCTGCCTCGTCGCTTACCAGGTTGCCGATGGCATCATACACGTAATTGTTTTCACTGCTCTGGTCATCTATGTCCAGTATCAACTCCCAGCCGTTGGAACCGAAGAGGTTGCCCGGTACACTGTCACGTATCCGGCGCAGGCGGTTGGTGCCGGGATAATAGCTATACGTCAGGCTGTCCATCGTCGTAGGCCACGCATTGCGGCGGTAGCGTAGTATGTTGCCGTTGGCGTCGTAGCTTACCCGCTCCTGCATGTTGGCTGAGTGCGTCAGCGTGGCCCAGCTGTTGCTGTTGATATCATAACCGGTATACAGGTCCATACCGGTAAAGCGGTTCAGTTGGTCGTAGCGGTAATTGTAGAACTTCGTATCTGATTCCGTGTCAAACTTCCGGTTCAGCAGCGTGGCGCTGCTGATATTGCCATTATACAGCGGACGGTAGGCCTGTCCCAGTTGATTGCTGTAAGCAGGGAATGGGTCTACACTCCCATTGATAGCTTTATAATCGCCTTCAAAATAGTTCAGCGACATGGACAATACATCCCGCGCCGTATACTGATTCAGACTGCCCGCCTGTCCATCGCTTCCCATGTCGTGTGACCTCGTGCCGCCGGTACTGTTGATGCCTTTCAGCCATCCTTGTAACGTGTAGGCATAGTCTAACCCCTGCACCATTTGCTCGCCGATCACCATACGGGCCAGCGGACCGTGACGGTAGTATTCATAACGTGCATCTCGCTCCCATACCAGGCTGTCGAAACTGGTTTCTACCAGCGTGAGCCGGTTTTCTGCATCATAGCTATAACGATGATAGAAACGATCGCCCCAGCCGGGTTGATACATCACCATGTTTACCTTGCCGCTGATCAGATCGTATTGGTATACGATCTTCTTGAAGCGGTTGCCGTTCATGTTCATGATATTGGGTACGCCGTCGGGACGTCCATAGTCCTGCAGCAAGGTGTCTACATTGCCCAGTATGTCGTAGGTGTAGAAGGTGGCGTTGTTGTAGTTAGTGGCGTGCGAGCCGTCCGTATAGCTTACATAGCTTACCCGGTTGCGCAGGTTGCGTTGTTGAACTACCAGGCGAATGTCCGGCACACCTATAAATCCTTCATAAGGCAAATCATAAATTGTACGCGTTACCTGCTCTTTGCTGCTGCTGATGTTGCTCAGCCAGGTAGCCAGACTGGTGGCATTGCGGCTGACTAAATCCGTCATGGGTCCGTTGGCGCTGGTATTGGTCAGCTGCCCCACTTCCGTTATACGCCCCAGGTGGTCGTACAGCGTGTAACTGTATTGGCGGCCCTGATCGTTAGAAGAACCGGCGGCTTTTTGTTTGGCATTGCGGCTAACAGCCAGCCTGCCCAGGCGGTCGTACCAGAATTCAGATAAACCGCCGTCGGGACTTTGTTGCGCCACCACCTGGTTCAGTGTATTGTAGCGATAATGCGTGGTAAGGGTGTGGTTGGGGGTAAGCAGTTCTCTGTTATTGCGCGCCGCTGCTACCTGGTCAGACCAATCCGCCAGGTCATTGAACTTGCTCATGTCCACTCCTGCCGGTGGCACTGTTTTTACCAGGTTGCCTGCCTGGTCGTAATAGTATAGCGTATAGTGGTATTCACTGGCAGGTTGCTCAACGGTGAAGCTTTCATGATAGCGGGCATTTAAACATTTTTGCAGGTAACGGTCTGTAAAACTGTTCAGCAACGAGTCGCGGTAAGCTTCATAACGTAGTGTTCCAACCGATACAGAGAATAAGGTGCTGTCTGCACAGGGAGTGTGCTGCTCCGGGTCCGCTGTGCCAAACACCGGTTCTGATTTACCACACAGGGTTAATGCGCGCTTAATCGTGTCACAGGTGAGTAGCGACATTCCATGTGCCTCATACAAGTCCCTGATCTGTTCATATGTATGACTGGTACCAAGCGTATTGTTGAAGTATGAAGTAAAGGCCACATCACAAGGCTGTTTGGGACAGCGGATATAATCGGCAAATACACTGCGGTTTTGGCAATCATCAAAATTTTCATTGTAAAACAGGTTGCCGTTTTTATCATAGGCCCTGATATAATCAATTTCCACCGATCTGGTGCCGTTGGCTTCGCTGCCAATTCCCAGTGTATACCACTTTTCCGGCTGCACCACATACTGAAATACAAATGTGCGCAGGTACTGTCCGTCTATGTAGTAGTGAACGAGACTGTCCTGGAATTCATATTTGATAACCTTCCAGTCCGTAAAGTCCTGCATGAATTCAGACACACTAAAGTAGGTGCGGTCGTTGTCATGATTACTTTCATCATAGTAAGCAATGTAGTTCCAGAATAGCGATGCACTGTCGTAAACGATGTAATACTTTTTGGCCCGTTCCGAACGCGGGTTGAAGAACAGTTCCATAAACATCCTCCTCATGGCTTCCTGCCGCAACCGTATTTCCACACTGAAGTGTCGTTCCACACAGGCGCTGTCGCGCCAGATAAAGTCGTAGTCAATCCTGTTTTTTCCGCTACCTACACCCAGCGAGTGAGGATATTGCATCACCCCATCATGAAATACATCCTTATACTGTACCGGAAATCCCTGATATGTATTGCCATAGTTTACGCGCCAGGTCATGGTGTCGCATCCATTGGCGTCGTACCTGCGGCCAAAATTGTAATAGAGATTTTCAAATTCATCTCTTACTCTTTCCAGATAATTTGCTGAAAAGTTGCTGCAGGGGTGTACGTTAATATTGCACGAAGCATTATAGATACTGTCAATCTGCGCGTAGGAGTAAGAAGTTCCGGCACGCTGGTTAAAATATTGTGTAAACCGTTCTTCGCAGCCGGTACAACGAATACTATCAACAGGTTTTGCAATATTGAGCGCATCATTAAATTGTTCCTCCCATATAATGTTCCCGGCCGTATCCCTGATGCGAACAAAATCTATTTCGCCGTGCAAAGAGAATGCATTCGCACTCAGGTACCTCCTGATTTGCGTAAATGGCGCATCAAGGGTACGTTGCGCTACGAGTGTAGTGTCTGCATATACTTTAAAGTCAGTCCCCCTTAGCCTCAGCCTGATGAGTCGCCAGTTATTGAAACTTATAGCCGGCACATTCTCATCCACACATTGCTTTTGTGAATCATCCTGGTGCAGGCATACGCCCGCGCCTGCCCCCTCCACATAACCCAATGACACCAGGATGCTGCCAGCGCTGGTTGAATCGCCTCCAAGCCATAACCACCAGGTATCGCCATAGTCATTAGGCATCACCAACGAATCCGGCAACCGGAGCCGCCATTCCACATCAAAACCCGTGGCATCAAAACATAAAGTATCTATATAATCAAAGTTTACATGGTTGGATGGCGGTGTAAGCGTGTCCACATAATAGTCTGGCAGCTTTGCCCGTCCATGTTTGAATATTTCCGTTAATGGAACTCCCACGGTGTGACTGAACGTACCGCCAAAATTTACCCGCCAGCGGCTGTTCTGCCAGTCATGAAAATCGTCTATCCATTGCATTAAAGTATCGCAATAGGTAGCTTCAACTGTATCAATTTCCAAACCGCAGTCTTCCATAAACTGGAGGTATTCCCACGCCTGTTTACCAAATCCCAGGTGAGTGTTCATGTATTTTTCAAACAAGCGGTTCTTTACCTGTTGCACACTGTCAGATTCATCTATTGCCGGAATTACTCCAGGAAATGCCGCCCTGAACTGTTGATATAAAGAATCTACCTGGTCGCATTCCACACATGCGGCATCACCACCGCATTGCAGGAATGGAGGAAGCACCAGCGGCTCTGACAGGAACCTGCAATCCAGCTGACCATTGCAGGCCATACGCAGCGTGTCCAGCACACCATCGTACATTCTCGTACCGGTTACCTGGTACAAGTAGTCTGCAAATGTTGCATTTCCTGTACGGTTTTGCAGGTATTGCATGTACCAGGTATCAATAGTGGCGCACTCGCAGCTGTCCGGACTCTGCAAAAGAATTTTATCGCTGTAAATGGAATACGATTGCACTTCATAAGGACGCGGAGCGGAAATCAGATATACATTGCAACCGGCATTATACCGCTCCGGGTCATATTCCTGTAGCACCTGCTCAAAACTTCTTACAGTGCTGCTGCTTGATGGACGAACAGTACTGGCCCCAAACACGTGATCGATGTCGCCACCTTCACGGCATACCTCGCGCAGCAAGGGAAAGATCACTGCCGTATCAGCATCGCTGTAATTACAGGGCTTTAATTCTTCCCACCAGAGTTGTACGTACGAAGCGCAATTGTCTGCAATCAGTTTATTTAAACTGTCAATGCCAATTGATTCCGAGTTTGCCATCTCAGCAGGAGGCTGGGCAGGATCAGGAAAGTAAACGTGAAATTCGTTTTGATCCAGCAGGGGAGCAGGACAGTATTCATTCATCCACCGGTGTACCACTTCCCGCTTTTTCTGTTGATATAGCGAGCGGAAGAATCTCCAGACCATATCTTTTACTCCCACACAGGAATCACTGATGTTGAAGGCCTGGCCAATAGATTTATAATTTTCAAAGCAGGCACCATCCCCTTCAGGGCAATGAGCCATAATGGTTGCCAGCGACCAGATATTTATGGTGTCCTGCGGATTGGGACCATAACGCATATGCCGCAGTGAATCGAGCAGGTCATCCAGGTATTCGTTCGGAAGAACAGAATTGATCGGATCCGAAGGTAAATAGCCAATTGCCAGGTTGCCTTCGCTGTATGCCTGTTCATACGTATCTATGCTGCCAACATAACTGTCCCAGTTGTTGCTTTCCGACAATTCAGTGAGCTTTTCCAGCCGGCAGTATTCCGGATGTAAAGGCAACAGGAATTCCGCCCATGCCGGGTCATAATTGTCAATAAACTCTTGTTTTGTGAGAGCGCCCGGCGATACAGGTGCAGACCGGCCAGGCACCTGCACCAGAATGGGATTGCCTTCAATATCTGTATAGGGCACCTGAGTATAACGATTACGCCAGAATATCGAATACAGTGCGAACCTGTCAGGATCGGCATATTGACCAAACGGTGGCGAAACGTCATCCAGCATTTGTTCCCGGATGGTTACGTGATCGCCGGGGGTACCTTCATAACACACCAGTTCACAATGGGCATATGCCTCCCGGTATGCCCTGTCTGCCGCATCCACGTACTTGTCCCGCTCGCCTTCGGGAATGCCCATTTGCTCCATGTAATACTCCACAAACCCTTCATAAGAATCTATCAGCATATTGCATTCTTCGCAGGTTGGTTCGCATAACATGGAGTGCAGCAGGCTGTCCTTTTCCTGCTGAATGAACTGTTCAAGCGTTGTGCAGGTGTTCCGCCGCATGAAAATGCTGTCGCGGTAATATTCCAATGCATCCTTGTTTACCGTCAGCTTCTTGGTAATGAGATAGGCGCCTTCTTCAAGGAACACCGAAAAATCCACGGCCGGGAAAGGAACCTTTTCATTGCAGGTCGTATCAATAGTGAGATTGGTGGTTTTGAAAACATAGGGAGTGTCGCCGGGCAATGAAGTGTTGTTGCATTCATCCGTAATTGTTATTTCCAGGTCGTACACACAATCGTAACATATATCAATGTTGTTGCAATCTTTAAGATTGATGCTGTCCGGCAATAGTGAATACTGAAAACGATGGTTACCGGCTTTCGTTACGATCAGCGATTTTGAAGATTCAATGGTCGTGTTTTTGATGATGTTGTTGTTGCTGTCCAGCAGTTTCTTAACAATCAGTTGCGTTTTATTCGATTCCAGCGTATCCAGGCTGGCATTGGGCTTACCGGCCAGCGCCGTAGCAATTGTACGGCCATGCATATCTATATAAGCTATGCTATACTGGCCGTTTGCATCGCGCACCATATTTTTGAAATAGTGAGAAGCTTTCCCCACTTCTGTTCCAAAAAGCGCGTCAAGCTCTTCCTGGTCGGCACTGCCATAATAGTATCTTGTTGCATGCGTGTAGCCATTATCTTCCATCCCTATCTGAAATGCTCTCCCCACCCCGCTTTGCATGCTCAGGCGGCCGGTATTATCTGCCGTATAACGGATTTCGGTAAAGGGATACTTTTCCGCATCAGGAATGTATTTATGATAGCCTGTATTGACCAGCTGGTTGGCCGGCGAATAATACTTCGAAGCGCCGTACAGGGAATCCATTGGAGGGGCGCCGGCAGTACAATAACAGGAGTCTTCCCAGGTTCCGTCGTAAAGGTCTTTTTCGTACTCGCCGCCGCTAACAGCCCTGTTGAAATTGGGAGTGAAACCAATCAGGCTGCTCAGGGAGGGCGATGGCAATACCTGGATAACAGGTCTTCCCTGGAAATCGTATAATGTTTCAGCAACAATGGTGGTGTCGGTCGTATTATCTTTTGTTACGGTTTGCCTGTTGCGAAGCGTACCGTCAAAATACTGCAGCACCGATTTTCGCTTGCCCTCTTCTGCAAAGGAAGTACTGGCCTGCCAGTTCAGATCGTTTTCATGCCCGCTGAACTCATACATTCCCAGGCCCGATTCATAATCAGAGCTCCAGTTTGATTCAATGCGTTGCCCGTTGGGCTTTACCTGCACTGCCCGCACCCGGTAAAATAAATAGCCTTCGCCATCGTACAAGAGGGGCGTAAAGTATTCCTCTGCGGTTATGGTTACACGTGTTGCATTCCGGGTAAATATTTTTTTGGAGTCCCATTCCCCGGCAGTTTTGTAATTGTTCTCGGCAGATTGATCTACCCATGTCCATTCCAGGTCATATTCATCAGCGCTTGTTTCAGGCGCCCAGGATATGCGCAACTCACCTTTAGAGGCAACATATGCATCAGAATGACTAACTTCAGTAATGGCATTCTCAACACAGTCAAATTGGTATTCACGATTTACCAGGATTTCATTTTCCAACAAAAGAACATCTTCAAATTCTGAAAGGGTTCCGTTATGCACAATCACCTGGAATATCTTCAACTCAGCCTCATAGCCACCCAAAAAAGTATGAATGGCCTTGTGCGTATAGGTTCCGGTAGTAGGCGTATACGTAACTCTGAGCGATACCAACCCGGTAGAATCCCATACCCATGATGCTCCGTTTGCCCTACGATAATACACTTTGAATTGCACCTCTACATCAAAAGGATTCGCCAATGCCTGATTAGCGAATTCATCAATCTTAAAAGTTATCAGATTCCTGGCAGTATAGGTAACCTGACCTGGTTTTAAATAGCCGGTGTCCACCACCAAACTGGAAGAGTCTTGCCGGATCTGATTACCGCGTAATGGCTGCGCAGCATAGTGCTCATCTATGGCCATTGCGGCCTGTGCACCGGCCAGCAATAGTACCGGCACCAATAAAACCTTTATATACCTGAAAATGCTGTTCATGGACAGGAATTTATTGATGTGTAAAATCAATCAGTTCATAACTGGCATATATACCGACGGGAATATGTTTTCCACCTTGCCGGGTAAAAATGTCATACATATCAAATACAGAGTCACTGGCTGAACCGCTGGCATAACCGAAAAAATGCACTTCCATGCTGATCATTTCCGGCTCCGGGTAGGAACTGCCGGAGTCATATACCGTCTTGCGCATTTTGTACCTGATCTTTGTCGGATAGTAGGTGTCGGTATCATAGTATAGATCATAGCTTGCCAGAATTGCATCCGGGGCACAGGTAAATGAAATATGCCTGATGTTGGCAGAATCGGTAATCTGCACTCCGGTAAGGTTCATCTGGCGTAATTGTTCATTGAATAAATCCACCTGGAATAGCCGCTGGTAAAAATGCGATGGCGGATACAACAACATGCTGCCCTCTTCGTGATCTATCATCACCATGAAATCGTCGTTTTGTACAATGTGAATGTCACCGCCACCCATTGAAAACTTGTTCTCTTTGCAGAAAAACATATACTGGGTGGTATCTCTTATTTCCACCGTATCTACTTCGCGGTAATAATAAATGGCATCAAACTTCAACACCTCACCCAAACGGTGTGTTAGCGCTGTTTCTATGCGGATGAGTTCCTTCATATACTGTAAGGAATCAATCTGGCCCCGGGAAATGGTTGCAGCAAATTGCAGCAGGAATACCGCGGCCAATACCCTTATATATTTGTTTACGAGGTTTTGCATATGCTTATTCATTATTCGGTTATTTTGGAAAGTGCGGTGCGGGTTTCATTAATAGTTTTGATGCCACGTTCGGTTTCTTTCTTAACCCGTATCAGGGTTCCGTCATCATCGTATTCGTAGAATGCCGCATGATTGTTTTCGTCCAGTTCCGCCATCAGCCGGAGGTTCACCGGGTTGTACACAAATGATTTCATGTTGCTGTTGAACGGATGTATTCTGATGTCATCAAAATACACGGGCGTGGAAGACGTGGCCTGCAGGTTAATAGCCATACTGGTGGCACCGGGTGGTATTGTCAGTGTGTCTTCTATGCGCTGCCATCCTTCAATAATAAATCCGGAAGGTGTTAAATTAAAGGTGCCGGCCGATCCGCCATTGAAGGCCAATTGCAGGCGAGCATTGTTGTACTGTGTGCCGGCGCATACATCACCTTCTTTCACCCATGCGCTCACTACGATCTTTGTTCCTGCAATGGGTGAAAACTTCTCATTGGTCAGGTGATTTCCTTTTGGTGGTTTTACTACTACGCACCAGAAAGAATCCCTGTTAAATGATCCTACCGTATCCTGCTCAGTAATTTCCGGCGGGTATAAGAATTGGGAAGGAATAATCTCTTTCTCCTGCCGGTGGCCAGACCACCAGAGTTTAAGATGGGCAGGTCCTTTATATTCTGTGTATACTATCCTGATATTGTACAGGTGACCGGCTTCCAGGCGCAACGGCATGCTGACCTCTTCCTTTTCTCCGCCAACAGGACGTGGCGTAGCTACATAATGCACCAACTGATCGTCGAGATAAATTACCACCCCGTCATCAGAAATAGTGTGAAACCAGTAAGTATCCGTATACCTTGGCTGCAGTTTGCCTTCCCAGGTAATTTCAAACGCATTGGTGGGGCAGCCGGGGTACGGAGCGCTTTCACCCCATACAAAATTGATTTCCGGATCAACCCTTTCCAGGCAAACCTCGTCTTCCCATGGCCATGTGTGTACTCTTCTGTAAGTTCCTTTCAATCCCCATCCTTTTCCGTCAACGGAATCTTTTATGATAAGCGTTGAGTCTACCTTAACAGACAGGCGGATGGCCGACGTATCGTCCTGCAGCGCAGTCACCACCGGCACCGTTACCAAAGATGATGAATTGCCATTCACCCTGTAACTATACAGCCCCGAATGGCTCACGGTATCTGTAAGTGTACCGTTGACGGTAAGCAGGTTGATATACCGGTTGTCCTGGCATCGCTTGCAGGTGTCGGTGCGATAGAAGTAGTCTTCAAATCCATCGAATAGCATTTGCCGGTGTTTGCTGTTTTGCGCCACTGCCACCGGCAGTGATTTATTGTATCCAAATTGCGCAGCATTATGCCTGTTCAGCGGGTCCCTGTTCTCCGTTTCGTTCCCTTTATTGTTAAACAATACCAGCTCACTGTTCCATACCCAGCGGGAAGAGTCTTCAGTAGCTGTCAGGGTATTCCCAAAATTCCAGTAAGGCATAAAGTTCCTGATCACTCCATCGGTCCGGATATTGGTTGCCTGCGAGGGATCAGATTGTCTCCGCCTGTCGTAATAAGTGAAAGCGCGGTCCGCCCGCCAGTTGCCCAGTATTCCCCAACGATATGGATTAACCGCAGAATCAGGTATATTGGGTTGGCATACAAATGTGTCTTTTAGAGAATAACAACGCCATTCGCCGTTTACAAATTCCTGTTGGGCAGTATCAGGACAAACAGCATAAGAGATGGCCAGCACCGGCCCCCTGTTGGAAAATACAGCATCATCAGGGGTGCCCACGGGAACATCAATGGGGTATAGATCATTGGAGAAAAAGCACATGCGGGCGCCATCATTATCGGTTGAAAGGCGCAACTCAAGGCCCTGCTGCATTCTTGGTAAGAAGGGTCCAAAGCGGGCATCGAGCATGTCTTGTACAAGATTGGTAACGGAGGGACTGAAAAAGTCTGTGGGCGTTACAGAAGGACCAAATTCAACTGTGTTGGCCGGATAGGAATGATTTCCGTTATAATATTCTTTCAAAATATTTTCACCACCAATCGGAAACTGGTTAATGCGGCTGATGATAATCTTGTTGCTGTTTGGTCCACCACTCGGTACATGAGGGTTATTTTCGTTATGACTGTGGTTACCATAAGCGAGATCATGATATTTCCTGTGAGCAGTTAAATGAAGGTTGGCAGATAGCACTCTTGCCCCTAATGGAATGCCGGCTAAATTAAATAGCAGGTATGATTTTCTTCCCACCCATACATTTTTCCCACATCCGATACCCCGGCAGTACCTGTAATATTCTACAGGAAGCCCATCAGGTGACACATGAGTTCGAAAACTGGCACCTCCGGAGGTTATGTGTTCAATGGTTGAATATTGAACCGGTTTCACCTCCACATTCCGAACCACCGGCGCCTGGTAAGCCTTTCCAACCGTATCCTTCGCATAGCCGGTGCTGTCAACCTTCCAGAAGTCTTTAAACCGGACTGCCGAAGCATTCAGTACGGCAATACTACTATCTACCACCAACCGTGTAACACCGCTAACTTCCTTTACCGGGTTTTCAAGACTGGTAATGGTTCCCACAAAGGCATTCAATATGTTGCGCCTGCCGGAGCGCATGATTTTTACACTTTCCGCAACACCGTTGTAAGGGATTCCATCTTTATCAATAAAATAAATGCCTTCGTGTTTTTCAGTGCCTTTGGAAGCATCAATGGCCCAGAGCCTGCGGATATTCACCTGGTCGCTGTAGAAGTAATGTTTGGGATCGCAAATATCACTTGTCTCCGGATCAAGACTGTCTTTGGCTATCACCACCAGTTCGTCGCCACTTTCAAAAAATTGTTTTACAGGAAACAGCGTAATACCATCCCTGTACAACATGCGTCCCTGCCGGAATTCAACATTCCTGAAAATAGCGCTGGTATTCCGGTAGGCAGGCCCCATGCCGCTATAGGCCCAATGCGCCGGGTAACTGAAGTTGTATACAGGATCATCAAATTCATTGTTAGTCTGGTTCAGCAAAACGGAGCCCGTCTCCGCATCATACAACAGATCACGCGTGGTTACTACGCTTCCTTTCGTCATTTGCACAATGCTATCAAGAATGGCATAGCGGTTTACAATTTTTGTAACGGCTATAGACCGGAAGCGGGTGGTTTCTTTACTCGGTAAAGGAATAATAGTGCCCAGGCCAATAGGTGGGACCGCATTTACAATGTCAATATTTGCTTCGGCACTGCCACTTGCCGCCACCGAGGTTTGCTCCCGGATGTCTATCATCACTTCTACATCAAGCCCTATTTTGCCTTTCGGATTCACCATACCGGTAGCAGCATCAACAACAGGCACTTCATTAGACAATTTCTTAAACAGCGCATGATCGATTTCCAACCGGTAATAGTATTGAGTGTATGCAATGGCACGGCTCAGGTCATTCTGACCATAGGATGACTGCGCCTTTATTTTACCGTGCATATCATTAAGCTCTATCTTGAAACCCTGTGAAATAGTCACATAATGTTTGGCATTGAACTTAAATACATTGGCAATACGGTTTTTATAGGTTTTCTTGCTGGCATTGTCTATTGGCGTAACCTCTACGATAGTGGGAAAATCCTTTGCGGTATAGAATTCTGTTTCTTCCACGCCTGTCGCTGATTTTTTGTCCTTGTAGATGGACGTAACCCTTACCATACTGTACCCTACCACAGGAGCAGGAAAAAAAGTCTCACCAAACGGCTCTTCCGTGTATACATAATCGGTAGGGGCTGCCGCAGCGGGTTTGTCAATGTAAATGTTGTGAGGAACCCTGAACGGGTTCTCATCGCCTCCTATAGATGGTTCATAAGAGGCTACGCCACTGCTGATTCGTTGTAACTGACCATTGATATTAATAGTAGTACTATAGTCGTATTCCTGTCCGTACCGCGCTTCCTGCTGTTGCTGGCTGGTCATTCGGTTCCAGTTGTCGAATATTTCCACCTTCTTTACCCGCAACCCGCCACCAAGCTTTTTGTAAAATGGATTGTTTAACCGAACAAAAGTTTTATCCAACCAGATGTCATTGCACAGATTTCGTTTTCTTGCCTGATTGGCAAATCCATTGATTGTGGTCATCACGTTGTTCCCTATAGAAGCAAACGTGTTCATGATCGTTCTCCAGTCGAAGCTATGCCCCGGCTCGCTAAACGGATATGCTTTTGAAGGAAGGTTCAGTCGTACAAATTGTATGGCGGCAGTGGCCATGGGACTGTTGTTCCCCGTCACCTTCATCCCTGCTACCCTGATCCATATCAGTTTTTCAGACACATCGCCTTTAAGACCATAATCTTCAATTTCTGCGTAGCACGGAATCACTTCAAATCCTTTTCCCCAAACGTCGCCCGGCATTTTTACATACAATTTGAAAAACAGGTGCTTTACACCTTCCAGGTATTTCCGGTAAAGAGATGCTTTGGTTTGTACGGTGTCCGATACCCTTATGAACACATATTTGTAGTCTGTACCTGACGAAGAAGGATCATACAGGCGGGCAACCGGCGTTGCATTTTCCGATGACCCGAATCCGGCAATACTGAAAAACTGCATAGCGCGCCGGTTTTGCACATATGCATAATCGTCAGACTCATAGGAAACCTTAATCCTGGCGCCGGAGGGAATTTTAATTTCTGATAGCGTCCACGCCGCTGCATCATAAGCCGCTTTGGCGCTATCCCAATCTTTTACACCCTGCTGCAAAGCATAAGGATAATCAGCATTCGTCATTTGGTGCCCTGCACTGCCGGGGTTATTGGACGGGTCCTTAAAGTTTCCCCACCGGTCCTGTGCCTGCGGTTTATAGTCAGGATTATTGGCATGATAGGTAAATTCATAAGGGTTGAGCTTCCCTTTATTGTTGTCGTTATATGTAAACCAAACTTTCTTCAGCGTAAGCTTTCCCTTACCGTTTGTTGAAGCCGGATTGCCCTGGCACAGTTCATAATTATATTCAAAATGTACCGTCTTGATGGGTTTCGCATTTGTTCCGTTTTTGAGATAGTCCGCCTTTGTATATAAATTGATTTCCTTCAGCCGGTATAATTTTTTCAGCGCATCTCTTCCTCCGTTCTCATCCAGAACGCCCCAGGCATCCTCACGAATACTGTCTGTTTCAAGCACAAAAGTGGCGATCATCGTTTTGGACTCGATAGAGTTGAGATACCATACCTCCCGTTCGCCATACGCATAACTGCCCCGGTTATCGCGGCTATCCGTTTTGAGTCCCTGGTTGTAAGCCGCTTTCGCTGCATCAAAGGGCGCTCGCCATCTGTAGGGATTCAACGCATTGTAAACCTGGCTATAGTTAAACCGGATGGCGTCACCCAGGTCATCTTCTGTAATGCCATCGCCTGTAACATCCACATAGTCCGGCGATACTATTCCTGACAAAAGAAATGAATGCGCATAGGCAGGCAGTGATTCGCGATTGTAAAACCCGTCGCCTTCATTGTTATGTACACTGTTGTGAACGCCCGGCGTATAAGATACGAGACCTGTTGTGGTGTCGCCGGTACCGGTGGCCATAGTTACATCGGTCTGCTTGAAATTATATACCGGCACACCATAGATATAACGGCGTCCATCACTGTTCAAAACGGTAATTTCCGATATATGATGTGGACGGCGAAAAGCATACCCCCTTGGGAAAGTGTCGTAGTTGGTATTGCACGAAACAGATGGGAAAGAATTTATATGATAAGATCTGATCACTTTGTCAAGCGCCGCAAAAGAAGCCTCCTTTGCCGTGAGATAGGAGATCACCTGTGTTCTTTTGTCTCTCCGTTTACGCGCGCTGGCAACGTCTACAGGCCGGTCTTCCACACGCCGTGCATTGTGGAACAGGCTGAATTGCCTGGTGGCAAAAACGTGCGATTCATTTTGTTTGCCATCAGGATTGAGCGCCACGCGCATCACACTGTCTCCACCTATGGAATACAGGTACTCCTCATCAACAGTAGTCTTTTCACCGGGATTTTTGAAATAAACGTTTTCATATGTCGTATCCGCAGTGCGGAACTTTACCGCTTCAATCAATGCGTTGTCTTTTCGCCAGGGAGCATGATGCGTATTTGAGTACCCCATATTGAGGTCAACTCCGCCATGAAAAATGTTTCCAAAACCAAGGTCAAGAGACACCCGGCTACTGTTGCTTTTTGTTGACATTAAATGATCATAAACATATCCGGGTTCTGCACGGTACGGGCGAAACATGCCTCCACTACCCTCCCCGGTGATGGTATATGTATCATAAGTATATATCGGGAGGGCAATATGCGGCGTCTGCTCACGGTAAGTAACATCTTTCTCCCTGTTAAAATCAAGCAGTACATTGTCAACATTGTTGGCTTTTTCATAATACAGGTAACCTACCGCCGGTAGTATTTGCAACGTATCATCATCCTCAATAGTTTGTACCGACCCATATCCCCGTATGGAAAAGTTCGGATGGTATGCCCATTTTTCGAACCCCACTTTTGCAGTGAAGGAAAATTGAGAAGAAGTATAGGGCATGGAAATAGCAGGGGTAAACGATGGTTTTGCAAACGACAGGTAAGCCGATGCGCTGGTACCAAAAGAATACCCCAGCTTCTTTTTATCATTCTGTTGCGTCCGGGCCGGGCCCGTTAGCATCAGTTCCCTTATCCCACCCCGGCTGTTGTAATTGGTTCCAATGGTAATGTTACCCTTAACCTTACCATCTTCTTTTTGCAGTTTCACGCCAAATGAAGGTGAAATATTCAGCCCATCCTGCGAGTTGTTGTTCAGGCCCAGTCCTGCAGTAAGCGGACCGCTGGCAACCTTGCCGGCATTGATGTTCACGTTAACGCCAAATTCAGAGCCCCAACCCTTATAAGTATTGTGAAAAAGTCCCAATGTTATTCCCGCCACTGAAGGTTTACCATCGGTAAAATGGGGAATCAAAGTATCCTCTTTCCGGGTAAAATCGTCCAGCTGCGTAACTGTCTTCCCCAGCAATTCCGCATTGGCGCCCAAAGAAATACCAAAGGTGCGATTGGGCCTGATGCTGGCTACTTTGACCACATTATCGCCCTCTCCCGCAAAATCATCCGGGAGCCCCCGCATATTCCGCGTAATAACACCCGGGTTAATGTTCCACCCTAAACCCACCCAGCTGGCCTCCTGCTCCATGGTAATACCACTCTGGTAGTGCAGGTTTACCGGGTAGCCGCCTACGTCCAGGAGCGGGATATTGTAGGAGAAATCACCCGTGAACAGGTCCACCATATTATTGGCGTTAACGGATTGAAAGCTTTGCATTTCCGGCTGGGTAGGCCCGGTACCAAACCGTTCTTCGGCAGTTTTGCCGGTAGCAGCATGTTGTGGCGCAGTTTCACCATTTGCCGCAGCTGCCGGCGCCATTGTCGCAGTTACGGACAAAGGAGGAGCAACTAACCCATAAGCAGGTACGCGCGGCGAAGGAGCTTCAGCACGCACAAACTGGCTGTGGGGTGATGCATAGACGGCGGCCGGTAATATGCACAACTCCAGGTAAAAAAGGATGGCAAACAACCAGGCAATTAACTTAGGATGGCGGGAAATTGTTTGTAACATTACCTATAATTAATGTTTTGATGAATATTCATGGTTCAATAGATGGAATGCAAACCCGCATCATCTGTCATTCTTGTATTTCAACTGTATTTGACCTGAGGGCATTCCGGTATTCAAACTTTAAATATCCTTTTGTACCTGCCGCGTTTTGCAGAGTAAGCAGGTACATATGACCATTAACAAGACCGTTGTTTTTGCGAAAATCCAGTTTCAGAAAGTTCTGTCCATATCTTAATACCACGCTATTGCTGTCCAGTTGCAATTCCTTACGTTGCGGGTCGCTGATGTCATAAACATGTATCTCACCTGTATTGCCCGCCACTTCATTTAAAAACTCAATCCATACTATACCCGAAGAAACTACATACGAGGCATCCTGAACCGGGCGCAGCCTGCTGTATGGCCCCTCCTTTTCTTTTATTGCCGGCAGCGCTTCAGGTTTTTTAATACGAAATGTCCATATTTCACTGACAGCAATAGGAGTCTGCCCGCTTTTTGCCGTAACACGCCATGCATATTGTACACCTGTGTCGAGCGCAGGCGCAGACAACGGGTATTGCATACTTACATAGCTGATATTCTGTTGCGTAAACACGGGAATGTTTTGCTGCACCGCATCTGTCGTACTCTGCATAGGTTGAACAGCCACCAATACCCAGTCGTACATCAGATTGCTGAACATATTGATAGGTGCGGGAGGTATCCAGCCAAATATGGGCCGGTCTGATTCGGTGAATTCGTTATGCGCAGGCATGGTGAGTTGAGGAGGACTCACTGGTTCCACCTCAATGGTTTCACAATCTTCGCTCAGTTGTTCAATACGGTCATTATCTAATTGATTGAGTGCATAACAAACGTGAAATACGCCCACGGGTAAGAAACCATCAGGATCCGGCGTAACCACATAACCTGCATTTCCCGGCGTGTACATTA
>Ga0065721_10050769_pt1 | contig 18018 bp, 15 predicted proteins | sample Mesricmetagenome_FD_59108 | JGI IMG/M metagenome (GOLD analysis project Ga0065721, IMG submission 59108) | Mesophilic microbial community from rice straw/compost enrichment Sample: eDNA_1 v2 (version 2) | ecosystem: Engineered > Solid waste > Grass > Composting > Bioreactor | place: USA: Davis... | reverse complement strand
CTTCCGATTATTAACGGACGCTGAATGGCAATATGCGTGCAAAGCAGGAACGAAAGGCTACCGCTACGACGCCATCGACAAGATCGCATGGTATCGAGATAACAGCAATGGCCAGGCTCAACCGGTGGGAAAGCTGCTCCCGAATCCGTGGGGGCTGTACGACATGATCGGCAACGTATGGGAATGGTGCTGGGATCTGTACGATGTCGAGCGATACGGGAACTATAGGGTTTTCCGAGGCGGCAGCTGGGCCGAGGTCGAGAACAATTGCGGCTCCACGGTTAGACGGAAGAGCATGCCTACCTTCAAGATAGAAGATCTCGGGTTTCGAGTGGCTATATCACATATGTAACGTTCTCAAGCTCTCCTTAGCGAAGGAGGGCTTTGTCATATGCCTTCAAGCTAATAATAATTGCCCGCGCGGCTAGCGGATTTGGCCATACGGCGAGTTACGCTAACCTAGATCAAAGGAGTATGATGGGAGGCGAATGGAACAACCGTATCGGTGGAGGGTGGATCGACCCATGACAAGCTCCAAAATTTTACCTTTGGCGACGCCGCGTCTGTACTCGTATTCCTCGCACGCGACCGCGCTGTCGATTATGGCCAATGATGACGATTACCTGCCCTGGTTCTACAGCAACTACATTCAACTGTGCGCTCTGAAGGACTATAAAGTCATATATGATCTGCCGATGGACTTCTATATGGGGCCGCGCAAGGATTCCAATTATTACGTGAATACGAACTGGCTAACGTTCATGAGTACGACAAGGCAGCTGGTGGAGAGCACGTGCGGAGATATAATCAAATTCCTCATCGCCTGCATTGACCAAGATCAGTACGTTGCTCTGCACATCGACGAGTATTATATGGAAGACCGTTGGGCGTATCGCACGCGAAAATGGGACCACGAGAACTTAATTTTCGGCTACGACCTGGAGAGGCGCATGTTCCACATCATCGGGTTCAAGGGAACGAATCGGAAGTTCGAGGCTTCCGAGATTAGCTTCGAATTGTTCGAACAAGCCTACGCGCACATCGACGACGCGTACCCTAACGATTGGAGAAGCCAAATCCTGCTGTACCGCAAAGCGAATAGAGACATCGGACCGTTCAAGGGCAACTACGCCTTCCATCTCGAGCTGGTCATTCGAACCCTCGAAGAATACTTGGCTTCCGAGAACGGGAGCATGAAATTCGGTATGTTCCAGAATGAGCTGTCGTATCTGGCGTTCGGTATAGAAGTCTACGATGCGATCAAGAAGAACCTGCCTGCCTACTGGATGGATTATAGACCGATGCATGTGCTGGTGGAGCATAAGAGCTGCATGGTCGATCGGATTCAATATTTGAAGGACAACGGTTATTTAGACGAGGAACAGTATACGTACCTGCATGAATCCTTCAGTAGAATGGTACGAACTTGTATGGTGATGAGGAGTACGCAGATTAGATACATCGCTTCGAAGGATCGGGACAAGGACAGCAACCTGCTGGATAAAATCATGACCGAGCTGGACCAGCTAGCTGCGTTCGAGCAAGAGGTCATGGGGCGGATGGTAATTATGCTGAAGCAAGCGCAAGCCCGGCAGACCGTGATGGTTGGAATGTAGTATACTTACTAGTGTATAGAGCTTCCTAGTAAGGAGTCTTGCCTAGATGCCTAAGATCATTGAACCTGATTTCTCGTTCATCGGAAATCACCCGATGCTGGATTATACGAATACGCGAATTGCCGTGAACGGCAAGCCGCTGGATTTGCTAGAGACGTTCTCGGATGTGTTGGCCTGGCTAACGAAGGCGGGTATGTTCAGCCAAGAAGAAACGGAATCATTCGCTCGGCGATGGGAGGGCGCGGAAGGAGAAGCGGTCGTGGCGGCTGCCAGAGCGCTCAGAAGCGGCTTGCTGGGTATGTTGATGACAAGCAAGGCAGGTATCGACGCTTCGGAGGAAGAGTTGGAGCCCATCAACCGTCTGCTGGCGGAACAGTCCGTTACGACCAAGCTGCTCGCGAAGGATCGCCGATTCGTCGGCGTGAGGAGCTTGAACGCACGAAAGCCGACGGATGTCCTGATCCCGGTCGCGGAGTCGGCTGTTGATTTATTCAGCCGGATTGATCTTCATCTCGTCAAGAAATGCGAGAACCCGGATTGTATCCTTCACTTTTACGACAATAGCAAGAACAGTACCCGCCGTTGGTGCAGTCAACGAACGTGCGGCAATCGAATGAAGGTTGCGGCGTTCTTGGAAAGGCGCAGGCAGAAGAACGAGTCTTAGATCGCATCTAGGACTCGTTTTTATTTGTTGGAATTAATTAATACCCATAAATCATCTTTACAAGTTAATAAATTCATGGTTATAATACCCATTAGAAAGTTATGACAGTTAAAAAAAGAAGGTGAGAAATGAGTGGGGTATACCATACGGGGGAATTAACCGTGCAAAAGATGGCCGGCGTGGAACTCGTCGCACAGCAGAACGGTGCCGGAATTCGGCCAACGATCTTCAAAGGGGCAAAGGTATTCCTAAGGATGCGGACCATCATCATCGCGTCATCCGTAGACCGCAGAGGTAGAGTATGGAGCTCGTTCCTGACGGGAGAGCCGGGGTTTATCGACGTGCAGGATGAGTTCTCGGTAACGATATCTTCCTCTCCCGTTCCGAGCGACCCTCTGCTGGATAATTTGCCGTCGTGTCCGGAAATCGGTCTATTGGCGATTGATTTCGACCGAAGAATCCGAATGCGGATCAACGGCAAGGGGGCGTTCGACTCGGAAGGAAGACTAACGGTGACGACGGAGCAGGTGTATGGAAACTGTCCGAAGTACATTCAGAGAAGGTCGCCTTCGACCGCCAGCGGGTTCCATCGAACGCAGCATTCGGTGAGCCGCGACTCCAGCTTAAGCCCGGATCAGCAGCAGTGGATTCGGCAAGCGGACACGCTCTTCATCGGGAGCGCCAGCCGGGAGGGGAAGGCGGATGTGTCGCATCGGGGCGGCCCTACCGGGTTTGTTGCCGTCGTAGACGGGAACACGCTGCTATTCCCCGATTACTTCGGCAACTCCATGTTCAACACGCTAGGCAATATTCACGTTAATCCCAACACCGGTCTGCTATTTATTGATTTCGACTCCGGCGATTCTTTGCAGCTGACTGGGCGGTCCACCATCCTATGGGACGAGGAAGACATTAAGCATTTCGCAGGGGCGGAACGGTTGGTTCGATTCGAGATCGACGAGGCACTGTTCACGGAGAACGGCTCGCCGATCCGTTGGGATTTGCTTGGGTTCTCCCCGGCCAATCCGACACTGCACCATACCAATTAACATTGTAGGAGGAATAACATATGGCAACGGCAAACAAGTTCGTGGTTATCATTCAAGCGAATCAACAGGATGTGGGCAAAGCGGTTCATGGATTGTTATACGGACAAGAGCTGCATGAAGAAGGTTATGAGGTAGAAATCTTATTCGACGGAGCGGGGACGGAGTGGCCGAACGAGCTAAGCAAGGCTGATCATCCTTTTAACGCGGTATATAAGCAAGCCGTGAAGTCGGGGATCGTGAAAGGCGGGTGTCAAGCTTGCTCGAATTTCCATAACGTCATGGAAGAGATGGAAGGAGCGGGAGTCCCGGTAATCGCAGGCAATGACCATAACGGCGGGCATATCTCATTCGCTCCGTATATCAAGAACGGATTCCTCCCGATTATTTTATAGCCATCCAATCGGCAATCACGCATAGTTGTTCATCATCTGCTGCAAGTACTCACGGAAGTCTTCGACGTACGTCTGGGGCTCCAGGATGGTAAGCTTAGTACCGAAGCCGGCAAGGAATTGGAATCCGTTACGGTCCTGAGGGAGATCTATCGTTGCCACTAAGCGTTCGGAGCTATCGTGTTCGATACACTTACGGCCGTATCTCTCGATGAACTGATCTTGGATGCTAGGCGAGATCATGACCTTAATCTTAACGAGCTGCGGCTTGAAGCTAGTGTCGCGTGCCTGTGCAGTCGAGTCGTCTCTAGGACGGTACGACCTTGCATCCACGGTAAGGCCATCCATCCGGGATAATTTGAACGTGCGATATTCCTGACGCTGCAGGCAGAACCCGATCAAGTACCAGCTGCTCTCGCTAAAATGAAGCTCATACGGCTCCACCGTTCTTGTCGTCGAGGTTCCATTTTTATCGATATAGTGAAAGGTCACGAGTCTTCGCTCTACGATGGATTGCTGGCACAGCTTCAAGGTGTCGACGAGCTCGGATCGACCCTCCCAATCATAGAAGGACAGTTGAACGGAACGATTCAGAGGCAATGGGCCGACCATTGCTTCTATTTTTGCGATCGTTGTTCCGACTTCCTCGCTGATCAGAATTCGTTCCAACCCGCCGAGCGCGGTTAAGATGTTCTCCAGATCGGCGCTGCTGAGAAGACGCTTGTCGACCTTGTATTCCTCCATAATGCCGTACCCGCCACCCACGCCGTTGACGGAGTAGATCGGGATATTCGCTAAGCTCAGCGTCTCCATATCGCGCAGGATCGTTCTCTTGGACACCTGGAACAATCGCGCGAATTCGGTTGTGGATACGAGCTCTTTGCGCAGCAGGATCATGATGATAGAGATGAGTCTCTCGACTTTGTCCATGTTTGACCTCTTTTTTAATTTATCTCTGAAAGGTGACAATAAGATGTCACCTATTATTCATTATACTACAGATATCTTAAGAAGGAGGTTTTACCCTATGTCAGCGATTGCCTATTTGAACTTTGACGGAAATGCAGAACAAGCGATTGAATTTTACTCGGAGGCTTTAAGTGCGAATGCGGTGAGGAAGGTGAAGTTTAAGGACTTCCCGCAGGATCCGAACTATCCGCTGCCGGCGGGCGAGCTGAATATGATCATGGAGTCTTCGATAGAGTTCGCGGGCGGAAAGCTCATGATGTCTGATCTTCTGCCTTCCATGCAGAGCGTAACGGGTCCGTTAGTGAAAGGGAATCAGGTATGGATCAGTCTTGTAATGGACGATAAACAGCAGCTGGAGGAGATCTTCGCCCGATTGTCCGTCGGCGGCCACGTCATCATGCCCATATCCGCTATGCCATGGTCCTCGTGCTTCGGTATGTTGGTCGATCGGTTCGGAATCTGTTGGAAGTTCAACAGCGATGCGGATAAGTTCCTTAATGAGGTTATGGCTAATACGCATTGATTGATCCGCTCAGAACAGAGCAGCCTAACCTTCCGCTAATGCGGGGGTTAGGCTGCTTGCAAGTTAATTGCTTGAAGGCAAATAAACGGTGAAGGTCGTGCCGGCATTCGGCGCGCTCTGAACGCGGATGAAGCCTCCGTGGGCTTTGATGAATTGGTGGGCGATCGACAATCCGAGCCCCGTTCCGCCTGTATTCCGCGAGCGGGCTTCTTCCACGCGGTAGAAACGATCGAAGAGATAGGCAAGATCCTCCTCGGGAATTCCGATACCGGTATCCGTTACTGAAACCCTGGCGTAAGTTGACCCCCGATCGATAACTTGATCCTCTATACGAACCGAAATTTGGCCTCCAGACGGCGTGTAACGAATCGCATTGGTCAGCAGGTTAATGAACACTTGCGTAATTCGTCTCGCATCGGCTATCACCGTTACCGGCGCTGTGTCCGCATAGAATCGGATGTCCAGTCCGTTCTCCTCAGCTTCCATTCTCACCTCATCTACAACCTGTTCTAGCTTCACAGACAGATCGAGCGGCTTGCAATCCAATGTCAGTCGGCCCGCTTCGGCGAGCGACAACACATGAAGATCTTCCACGAGCAGGCCTAAGCGGATGACCTCGTCATGAAGGCTGAGCAGCATCTCGGGAGAGGCGTTGGAATCGGTCTGTTGAGCATTTTCTAGCTTGAGCTGCATAATCGACAGCGGAGTTCGAAGCTCGTGCGCAACGTCGGCGACCAACCGCTTGCGGGCATCCTCGGCCTCTCGCAGGCGAAGAGTCATCTTGTTGAATGTCTCGGACACTTTCCCGTACTCGTTCTTCGAGCTTACGGGTACTTTGGCGTTCAGGTCTCCTTGAGACACACGCTCAATGGCTGATATAAGCTTCTTGAGCGGGCGGGTCAGCACCCCTGATATCCAGAAGCTATAGGCTAACCCGATCACGACGAAAAAGAACAATCGCACGCCGTTCGTAACACCGAGCAATGCGTCCGCCCGCGTATGTTCAAGGAAATAGGACTTGAACATCTCGAATTGCTCTTCGGGCGCGGCGTTCCAATAGAGGGAGTCGATGTGTTCCTTCTCAAATTGATCGAACAGGCTGCTGATGTAGGATTGCGTCGTTAGAGAGAAAGTGATGCTTACGATGAGCACGAGTAGAACCATGCCTATGAATATTCTCATGCGGACCGACAGGTTCATGGGCGTTCACCGAATCGATAGCCGAAGCCGTACACCGTCTGAATATAACGAGGACTTCCTGGATCGTCCCCCAGCTTGCGTCGAAGGTTGCGGATATGAGAATCCATCGTTCTTTCGTACCCCGCATATTCGTCCTCGAGCGCGGTTCTTAATAGCTGCAATCGGCTGAACACGATTCCGGGACGAGCGGCTAACGTATACAAGATTTTGAACTCCGTCGGCGTCAATTGAATTTCCCGTCCGTCTTGGTATACCTGACATTTGGCCTCGGAGATGATCAGGTTGTCTCTCTCCAGCAATACCGGCTTGTCCTCTGGTCCCTGGATACGGCGAAGCAGGGCACGAATTCGCGAAGCGAGCTCGCGCAGACTGAACGGCTTCGTCATATAATCGTCCGCGCCGATTTCCAAGCCTACGATTTTATCCGCTTCATCCGATCTCGCCGTAACCATAATAATGCCGCATTGCGAGGTTTGCCTTAATTCGCGGCATACGTCGATCCCGCTTTTCCCGGGGAGCATCCAATCCAGGACGATAAGATCAGGCCGCTGCGTGCGGGCCATCGCGAGCGCTTCGTTGCCGGTACGGGCAGTCAGCACCCTATATCCCTCTCGTTGCAGATAGACCTGCATCTCTTCGAGCATCCCCGCTTCGTCCTCCACAAGCAACAGCTTCGGTTCCATTCCCATCCCAGCTTTCCGGTTTAGTCAACTTCCACTCGCATACCTATCATTTTGCTGAAAATTATACCGCGACTAGACAAGATACAGAAGACATCCATGCAAAGAGAGGCAGATCTGCATAAGTCCTCGACATTTGTGGTCTACACTGACTCTGACCATCAATCAACGAAAGCGAGGATTCATGCATGGACGTTAATAAAGCACGTATCGCGTTTAAGTGGCTGGCACTGATTTTTGCTGCTCTCATTCTGCTTCAGGTGTTTCTTGCGGGTCTCGCCCTGTTCTGGGATGCGGACCAATGGGCGAGTCACAGGGGTTTATCCAGGTTCCTGCTTCTTCCTCCGATTCTGATGCTAGTCTCTTCCTTTATCGCCCGAATGCCGGTTTCGTTTCGTCTGTCTACTGTTGCGCTGATCGTCTTGCTCATTCTCATGGGTGTCAGCGCTAATCTACCGTCCGGAGTCGGATATTTATCCGCGCTTCATCCGGTGCTCGCCCTGATGATGTTCTTCGGAGCGGTGTCTCTTGCTAGGAGAACGGATGCCGTCGGTGAAAAGGGAGTGTAGAGATGAACAATCGACAAGGAATCGGCAGATGGGTGGCAGGACCCAAGAGCAGATGGGTGACTTTGCTCGTCTGGATCGTCGGAGCGGGACTATTAAGCGCGTTAGTCCCGTCTATCAGCCAAGAAGTCGTGAATAACGCGCCGCCATTGGCTGACGACAAGCCATCCGTTCAAGCGCGAGAATTGGTGATGAGAGAATATCCGAATGCCATCGATACTCCCGCTCTGTTCGTATGGCACCGACAGGAGGGTCTGACCGATACGGATTTGCAGAACATCCAGAAGTTCACCGAAAGGTTAACGACGCATCCCGTTCCGTATCAGACCTCCGTACCGCCTCTGCATCGTATGTCGATTCACGAGCTGGCAACGAAGCTGTCGCATGATCGCAGCACTATCGTTACCCCGGTATTCTTCAGTAAGAGCGCGCAATCGAACGAGTGGAAGAAGGGTGTAGATCAAGCGAAAGAAGAAGCTAAGGTCCTATTCGGTTCGGATCCGTTCGCCGTGAGCATAGATTCTCAGGCTGACTTGAGCGCAAGAGTTACCGGACCGGTCGGCATACAGATCGACGCGACCGGCGTATTCGGGCAGGCCGACAAGACGTTGCTCATCGGTACCGTGTTGCTCGTGCTTGTCCTGCTGCTACTCATCTACCGATCGCCGATTCTAGCGATGATCCCCTTGGTGACCGTAGGCATCGCATATGCCGTCATCAGTCCGGTCCTGGGCTGGATGGTGCACAGCGGCATGATTACGGTGGAAAAGCAAGGAACCAACATCATGATGGTACTCTTGTTCGGCGCCGGAACGGACTATTGTTTATTCCTCATTTACCGGTTCCGCCAACTGCTCACGACCGAACCGGATAAGGGCAGAGCGCTTCTCGGCGCCATTACAGGCTCGTCGGGCGCGATCGCGATGAGCGGGTTAACGGTCATTCTCTCGCTCCTTACGCTGATCGTTGCGGAGTACGGTTCGTTCCGATTGCTCGCCGCACCCTTCGGGATTTCCCTCTTCATTCTGGTTCTGGCGTGCTTGACGCTCGTTCCTGCTATGCTCGCCATAATGGGGCGCGCTTCGTTCTGGCCGATCATTCCGAGGACGCCGGACATGCTGGCCGCAAGAGCTCAGCGTAAGGGACGTACTGTCCCGTCTGCAGTCAAAGCTCCGCGCAATTACGCCGGTACCCTTGTCGTGCGCCGACCCGTGCTCATCATCGTCTTGACCTGTGTGGTGCTTGGCGGATTCGCGGCATTCTCGTCCCAGGTTAAGCTGACGTTCGATAAGCTGGCCATGTTCCCGAAGACGATGGCATCGATGGAAGGGTTCTCCGTCATTGGAGACCAGTTCTCGCCCGGCGAGCTTGCTCCCGTTAAAGTGATCGTAAATACCGATGGTCAAGAACGGGACGTTGGTCAAGCGTTGGCTGCGCTGCCTTACGTATCGCAAGTATCCGATCCGGCGGCCGGGCTGGGGAACAAGGAATTATTGGCGTACGACGTTCATCTGAGCATGAGCCCCTATTCGACGGAAGCGATGAAGCTTATTCCGGAAATTCGCCGAACGATCGAAGGGGAGTTGAGCCAGTCCGGCGACGGGAACGCCGAGGAGCATGTATGGGTTGCGGGAGAGACGGCGGATCAATACGACACGAAAGCAACGAACTCGCGGGATATGCGGATCATCCTGCCGCTGATCATTATCATGATCGCCGCTCTCTTAATCGTATATCTACGATCTATCGTCGCAGCAACCTATCTGATTGCAACCGTATTACTCTCTTATTTGTCCGCATTAGGATTAGGTTGGCTTGTATTGCATTACTTCATGGACATGGAAGTGATTCAAGGCACGGTGCTGTTGTATTCGTTCGTGTTCCTGATCGCGCTTGGCGAGGATTACAACATCTTCGTGATCTCTTCCATCTGGCGGAAAAGCAAGCAAATGCCGTTGAAGCAAGCGGTCTTGGAGGGAGTGGGGGAGACGGGCTCCGTCATTACGTCGGCCGGCCTCATTCTTGCGGGTACATTCGCCGTTCTGATCACGATGCCCGTCCAGTTGATGATGCAGATGGGAGTCATTACGGCGGTCGGCATTCTGCTGGATACGTTCGTCGTGCGCCCATTCCTTGTGCCGGCGATTACGCTGGTATTGGGCAAGTGGAGCTTCTGGCCCGGACGCCGTAATGTTGGGATATGAATAAGGGGGCTGTCCCATAAGTTATGTATATGGCTTTTTGGGACAGCCTCTTAGATTTTGGCGGAGGCATGTATCTCCTTCTGATATAGGTTGCCATCGCGGCTTTGTACGATATTTCGTTTAGTATTCCGGGTCCGGTCTAGCTCATGAGCGGTTCTGTACGTTTTTTCACACAGGAACTCTGGTTAGGTCTATTTCATGCGCACATTGTACGATTTTTAGTACAGGTCTCGGATTCGCAGTACCTCATTTGCGTCTTTGTGTGATTTATCGTCCAGGTTAAGTCTTTTTGAGACAGCCTCTTATCTATTTATCAGCATATTACTCGACGAGGAAGCGTCTGCAGGCGAATTAACTCTACGATTGAATTCTCGGAACGAGGCTGCCCTTGCGGGTCTGCTGCTTCACATTCGTTCCGATGACTCCGGCGATGATGAGCACGGAACCGATGAGATGCAGATTCATGAGGGCGTGAAAGCGGTGCTTGAGGAAGTGAAACGGGGGCTCTCAGGGAGGTAAACGTTCAGATTACGTCTAGTTTAATATGGTATTATGGTAGAAAAAGGTTGCGAACAAGGAGCTAGCTTCTAATGGTTCGTGTGATGTTGGTGGACGATGAGAAGGATGCGCTCGATCTCCTCGAAATTCTGCTGCGGCAGATCGGGGATGTGACCGTAGTCGGGCGATATATGAATCCGATGGAAGCGATAGAATCGCTGGCTTCCGATCCCGTGGACGCCGTCTTCCTCGATGTTCAGATGCCGGGCATGACGGGCATAGAGGCAGCGAGAAGGATTAGGGAGAGGCAGCCGTATCTTCCGATCGTATTCACGACCGCCTATTCGGAATTCGCGGTAGATGCCTTCGAGCTTGAATCTACGGACTATCTCATGAAGCCGATTACGGTGAACAGACTGCAGGATTCCCTAACGCGCGTTAAGCGGGCGATGACTTCGCTTCAATCGCTTCCTGAAGCACGCTTGCCTTCCATCCGATGCATGGGGGGCTTTCACCTGTCGCTTCCCCATCAAGATCGTAAGCCGATCGCTTGGAGGACGAACAAGGAGAAGGAGGTTTGCGCTTTCCTGATCCACCATGAAGGCGAATCGGTGGATACGTCACTTATCATCGAGTCGATCTGGCCGGAGTATGATCTGCAGAAGGCGAAGACTTATCTATATACTTGCTTATCCTATCTGCGGAAAACTCTGCAAGAGAATGAAATTCCGATAAGCGTGCGCAAGACCGGCAACGGATTCGCCATCGACTTGGAAGGCTTGGCACCGGATGCGACCCAGCTCGGGGTTATGCTGGAGCAAGCTTTAATGGAAGAAGATCCGGATGAACGGATGTATAACAAGATCACGGGTTTATATCGAGGAGACTACTTGGAGGGCTGCGACTATAGGTGGTCTTCGGCCAAGCAAGCCTCTATGAGAGAGAAGTACATCCGAGTGCTTCGCAAGTATCATGAACGCTTCAGCAGACGTGGCCACAACGAACTGGCCGAGGATAGCATGCGGCGCGCCTTGGCGCTAGACCCGGATTCGGAAGCGGATGGGCGCGAGCTGATCAGCTTCTATATGCGTAAAGGCAATCGGAACGAAGCCTTGCGAATCTATCGGCAATTAGAGCAATCGGTTCGCAAGCAGTTAGGCGTCGAGCTGGAAGAAGAAACGGTCCGTCTGTATAGACAGCTGGGACTGCACGGATGAGGGAACGATGACCAAGAAGATCGTCGCGCTAGCCGTAACGCTTGCCTTATTGGCAGCTACGTTCGGAACGCTGTTCGTCTATTTTCAGGCGAAGGAGAGACACGCGCCTGTCGCCGTGGATGGCAAGCTGGACCTAAGGAACTGGCGGTTCGAGAAGGATGGAATCGTTCCCTTGAACGGGGAGTGGGAATTCTATCCTCGTCTGTCCGGACAGGACAAGTCTTCGACTAAGCCGATAATCGAAGTTCCGGGAACATGGCTGAGCCACATGGAAGCTAAAGGTATGGCGTCATATCGTCTGCAGATCCATGTCGGTGATCCCGCCGCGGTATATGGGTTGAAAACATCGTCCATCCAAATTTCCAACCGAATACTTGTAAACGGGGAAGTCGTCGGCGCAAGCGGGACCCCGGCCGAAGAGCCTGCGTATGAAGCGCTGAATAAGCCTTACGCGGGTTATTTCCATCTGCAGCCCGGTTGGAACGAGATCATCGTCGAGGTTGCCAACTACGAGATGCCCGCAGGCAGCGGCATTGTCGAAGAGATCTATCTGGGACTCGCCGATCAGATCTCCGCTCTTCAGGATAAAGCGCAAGCTCACGATTGGGTTACGTTCGCCGCTTTCTTGATTATGGGGCTATACTTCATCGGATTGTATTCGCAACGCAAGCAGGATTACTCCCTCATCGTCTTCGGAATTGTGTGCCTATGCTTCGCCCTGTTCACGAGCACGCGCGGAGAGCGAATCTTGTATGGCATGATCGGGGACGTTCCGTTCTGGCTGTACATTCGGATTCAGATGTGCTCGGCGATCGGCGCGGGAATGGGATTCTTCCTATACGTCTATACGGCGTTCCGTCCTTTCGCATCTAGGCGTCTGATTCGTGTCGGGCTGGTCTTCGGGGGGATCCTGGCGGTGTTGACCCTCGCGTTCATGCCTCAGCTGATGACCGAGACCTACCGTCAGGTGACGTCTCTCTATTCCACTTTTCCTCTACTCTATGCGATCTATGTGTTCGTATTGGCCGCGCTTCATCGGGTGGAGGGCAGCGTATATTTGACGTTGGCGACGATCGCTCTCAACGCGTACGCGCAGATTCAGAATTCGAACATCTATTTCGGCGTTCCGGTCTACCAGCTGGTGCCGTTCGAGCCGTTCCTGTTCCTGCTGATGCTGGGCTTGCTCATGTCGCTGCGGTTCTCCAACGCTTTCCGCAAGGTCGAGGAGCTCTCGGTTCAATTGCTGCAAGCGGATAAAATAAAGGACGATTTTCTGGCAAGAACGTCGCATGAATTCAAGTCGCCTCTGCACGGCATTATGAATATTTCCAAGTCGATGGCCGACGATCCGAGCGCGCCGCCGACGTCCGAGCAGCGAGAGAAGCTTCAATTGATCGCCGGCATCGCGAATCGGCTGTCGCAGCTGGTCTACGACATTCTGGACTTCTCCAAGCTGAAGCAAGGGGAACTGTCGGTTCATCCTACCCCCGTCGATGTCCGGTCGGCTGTCGATGTGCAATTGCAGATCTACTCGTTCCAATGCGCGGATCGGAATATTCGGCTAGAGAACGGCGTTCCTCCCGATATGCAATATGCCCTGGCGGACGAAATCCGCCTCGGCCAGATTATCGGCAATCTGATAGACAACGCGGTTAAGCATACGGAGTCCGGCAGCATTACCGTTACCGCGACGGCCAAGGACAACCTGATCGAGATAGCGGTTCAGGACACGGGAGAGGGGATTGAGGCAGAGGATCTGCCGCGAATCTTCGAAGCGTTCAAATCGTTCGATTCGACGATGGAAAGCCGCGGCTTCGGCTTGGGATTGTCCATTGCGAAGCAATTAGTCGAGCTGCACGGCGGCCGAATATCGGTTGACTCCGAGAGAGGAAGAGGCACGACGTTCTTCTTCACTCTCCCTGCGGCGCACGGAGGGAAGCCGGAAGCGAAGCAGCTAGAGAAGCGGGCCAAGGCGAAGGAGCCGGAGTACTCTTTCCCGACGCCTCACTTCTTGGATCGGCAAGGGAAGCATACGGCGCTGATCGTCGACGATCAGCTCACGAACCTGAAGGTATTGATGGACACCTTAGAGCCTCTCGGCTGCAACGTGATCGCGGTCAAGAACGGATACGAGGCGTTGGAGCAGATCGAGCAACCGGGCAGGATCGATCTCGTCATTCTCGATCTGATGATGCCGGGATTGTCCGGTTATGAAGTATGCCGAGAGATTCGCAAGAAGTATACGCTGCTGGAGCTTCCCGTGCTTATGGTAACAGCCGCCATCAACCAGCAGGATAAAGTGGCGGCCTTCGCGGCGGGAGCGAACGATTTCCTGCAGAAGCCGTTCGATTCTGCGGAGCTGAAGGCAAGGGCTGGGAGCTTGATGACTCTGAAGGAATCGCTAGGTAAGGCGGTTGATCTGGAGGTGGCGTTCCTGCAATCGCAGATCAAGCCTCATTTTCTGTTCAATGTATTGAACAGCATCGTAGCTTCCAGTTATACCGATGTGGCTCGGTCGAGAGAGATGACCGTCGAGCTTGCCGATTACTTGCGCGGAAGCTTCCGGTTCAATCCGATCGAGAATCGGATACCGTTCGAAGAGGAATTCGGTCTGATTCAGACTTACGTTCAGATCGAGAAGGAAAGATTCAAGGACCGCATTCGATTCGAGCATGTGATTGCGGAAGCGGTATACGAGGTTAAGCTTCCTCCGTTACTGCTCCAGCCGCTCGTCGAGAATGCGATTCGCCACGGCATAGGCGACCGTCTCTCAGGCGGGATCATTAAGCTAACCGCGGTGAAGGAGCAAGGGTACTGCACCTTCGTCGTCGAGGACGACGGCGTAGGGATCGAGGGCGAACAGCTGGAGCAATTGCTTCGGCGCGTACCGGATCAGCGCAAGGGAGTAGGCTTATACAACATCAACAGAAGACTGAAATATGAATATGGTACGGAGCTGCAGGTGGAGAGTACGCCAGGCCAAGGAACGAAGATAACAGTACGGATTCCGGCGGCAACCGCGTGAATGGCGTACCGAATGGTAACGACATAGGTCTTAAGGTAGGATCGGGAGTTTATCCCGATCCTTTTTGTGTGACTTTAGACAGGTTTTTTAAGGTTTTGTTAAGGTCCGGTCTTATACAATATTCGGTAAATTCGACAAAATGAATCGGAATGTGTCGAACCTGATCAATCGAAAGGAATGAGGCCATTGGAATTTTACACCGGAACGATTCTGCATTGGGGCGTGCCATGGGCGCCGGAGGATGAATACTGGATGCTGTGCCAAGGTCAGGAGCTGCCGATACGGGACGCGAAGTATCAGGAGCTTTACGGCGTAATCGGCAACAAGTTCGGAGGCGACGGGCGAAATACGTTCGCGTTGCCGGATTTGCGAACGCGCGTGCCGATTGGGGCTGGACAAGGCGTTGGTTTAAGTAATTATGCCGTCGGACAAGTCGGGGGTGCGCAAACCGCCGCTCTGAAGCTCCCCCATCTGCCTGCCCATTCGCATACGGTGGACGTTCGCATGCTGATTGACGGCGAAATCCAGAATGGCTGGATCTATGACGGTCAAGCCGAGATGTCTTTCCAGATGCCTCTTAACGCAACTACGAAGGAAGGTAACCTAGTGTCGGCGCCCGCAGCGAACGCCAGCTTGGGCGTAGCCAGGACGGCCGACAATAAGCAAGTGAATCTGTATACCTCTAACCAACCGAATGTCCGCCTCATGAACGGCGCCACGAAGGCTTCCGCAAGTGTGAGCGGCGGTATTGAAGTTTCGGTTCCCGGACGCCTTAAAGGCAATCTGACGCTTGAGAATAACGGCTTTGGCTATCCGTTCTCCTTGATGCAGCCGTATATCGAGATCAACTATATCATCTGCGTAAAAGGCATTTATCCTTACAGACCTTAAGGAAGGGTGGTCCATGTGGAAATATTCGTCGGAACGATTGCTCTGTGGCCATTGGACTGGGCGCCCCAAGGATGGCTGCTCTGTCAGGGACAAGCATTGTCCGTAAAAGATAAGAAGTACGAGTTGCTTTTCAATATATTGGGCATTACGTACGGCGGAGACGGGAAGAACACGTTCAATCTGCCCGATCTGCGCGGACGGGCAGTATTGGGCGCAGGCATAAGCAATGACAAGCTAATTTACAGATTAGCAGATCAAGGCGGCACCGAATCGACATCGCTGTCCATTACTCAAATGCCCTACCACAGCCACCAGGTTCGCTCTTCTCAATTCGACCCTTTCAAAAGCTACGTTGAAGGAGAATTGTTGGATGGGGAAAGCGAGGCCGTCGTTCAGCTTCCATCCAACGCATCCAGTTTGCCGGGGAATTTGACTTCGTCTCCGACTGCCCAAACCACGATGGGGATTGCCGCCACATTCGATGGCAAAGGCGTGAATATGTACAGCACCAATCCTCCTGATGTGCAGCTTAAAGGCAGTATGGCGACCGCGAGCGGACCCGTAAGCGGGAGGGTATCGGGGAGGGTAAGAGGCGAAGTAAGTAGAATCGTATCGACGGCGAGCACCGGAGCCGGAGCTCCGTTCTCCGTCATGCAGCCTTATATCGCCCTAAGTTATATCATCTGCTATGCTGGCGACTACCCGCCCCGCACTTGAAGAGGAAAGGAGTCTGATCCTGATGAACGAATATTATATCGGCACGATTCTGCCTTGGCCGAGTAGGTGGGTACCCAATGGCTGGCTGCTATGCGATGGAAAGGCGTATCAGGCAACTGATTATCAGTTGTTATTTGCGGTTATTCAATTCACGTACGGCGGTGATGGAAGGACGCAATTTAAAGTACCGAACTTATGCGGCAATATCCCTATTGGTAGTAAGGATAATACCTATTTGGGGGAAACAGGCGGATTACCCTACGGCGCGCTGAACAATCTGCACTTACCTCAGCACTCGCATGAGGTACCGCCTATCTATGTGCCTGATGCCTTCATTCCGTTCGGCGGAGAGGTGAATGTAGCTTGCAATCTGAACGTTGAATTACCGGTCAATGCTTCGGACGTGCCGGGTAATCTCGTTGCGAAACCGAGCGCTAACACGACCCTAGGCATTGCGGCTACCACGGACAACAAGAAAGTGAATTCGTATACGACGAACCAACCGAACGTCGTTATATCCAATCCAACGGTCAAGGCTAGCGGGACCGCAACGGGTTATGTGACAGGCATGATTACCAGCGAAGTGACGGCCTCCGCGACGGTCGCAAATACGGGATTGAGTTCGCCGATACAGATCATGCAGTCCTACATCGTGATGAATTATATCATCTGTTATAACGGCTATTTTCCCCCAAGGGCGTCTAACAGCGACGAGAATAGAGAGAAACAAAGCGAGGAAGGGAGAGAATGAGTGTGAGATTGTGGAACAAAGCTCGATTGACGTTGCTGATTGTGGTTCTTGTGGTTACCGGTATACCGCTGCAGGCCGTGGAAGCGGCAGATGTGAACGTTGCTTTGGGTAAGGAGGTTACTGCGTCTAGTAGCGCGGAGCCGTTGTTGTCCAGTCCATCCTCGATCGTGGATGGTGATTTGAGCACCGACTGGGCATCGGATGGTAGTCATACGCCGCCGATATCGACGACTGATCCGCAGTGGCTGTTGGTTGACTTGGGAAGTCAATTTACGATAAGCCAGTGGGTTATGTACTGCTATTACGATTCTAGTAGTGACGATAATCGATGCAAGGACGCGACCTTAGAAGGCAGCAATGATGGAACGAGCTTTACGTCTATTGATTCGGTTGACGATTCAACTCAGGATCCGGATACCGAGCAGCCGTGGCTCTTGAAGCTCGACCGTAGCTTAGGAACTCCGGCGACGTATCAGTATTTTCGGGTCAGTATAACCGAAGTCGGTCAAGATAGCGGGAATTTCATCAATATATATGAATTCGAATTGTACGGCGTTCCAGCCTCCTCGGAGGTAGACGCGGAGACGCCGTCGATCGGAACGCAACCGGCGGACAAGACGGTGAACGTCGGCGAGAGCGCGACGCTGAGTGTGGCTGCGTCGGTGAGCGACGGCGGGACGCTTAGCTACCAATGGTACAGCAACACCACGAATAGCAACAGCGGCGGGTCGCTGATTAATGGCGCGACGAGCGCATCGTATGAGGCTCCGACGAGTTCAGCGGGCACGACGTATTACTACGTCGTCGTCACGAACACGAACAGCGCGGCTACTGGAGCGACGACCGCTGAGGTAACAAGCAGCGCTGCAAATGTGACAGTGAATGCGCTGGTCGATGCGGAGACGCCGTCAATCGATACGCAGCCGGCGGACAAGACGGTGAACGTGGGAGACACCGTGACGCTAACTGTGGCTGCATCGGTTAGCGATGGTGGAACGCTGAGCTATCAGTGGTACAGCAACACTACGAATAGCAACAGCGGCGGTACGCTGATTGATG
>Ga0065721_10050768_pt1 | contig 18026 bp, 21 predicted proteins | sample Mesricmetagenome_FD_59108 | JGI IMG/M metagenome (GOLD analysis project Ga0065721, IMG submission 59108) | Mesophilic microbial community from rice straw/compost enrichment Sample: eDNA_1 v2 (version 2) | ecosystem: Engineered > Solid waste > Grass > Composting > Bioreactor | place: USA: Davis... | reverse complement strand
ACAGTGGCGTACGCGTTCATTGGCTAAACCTCCTCGTTTTTCAAGGGGCTTCGCCACACATTTCCAACTGCTTGTCAATACTTTTGTCGCATTATTACGCAAAAAAAAGCGGGCTATCTTTTCGATAACCTGCTCTTTTCCGTAATTATTTGGCTTTTGCCTTATCTTAATGACATTGCCTCGAGGGGCAGCCCATTCACGTTTCCAATATTAGCCAAGCATTGCGCTAAGCAGCCATATTTGTTTCTGCAGCTCGCCGATCTGCCCTACGAATAGATCCGTAGTGGCGTCGTCTCCCGCCTCTTCCGCAAGCTTCGCGGTCTGTTGTAAGCCTGCGACGAGCGCTTGCAGATCTTGTACGGCCTGTCCGAGCATATTGTCTTCGGTTCCGCCCTTGTTTGCCTCTTGCAGCGTTGCCTTATCCAAATATTCTTTCATTGTGGATAACGGTTGGCCGCCGATCGTCAATATACGTTCGGCCAGCTCGTCCAGTTTCTCCGCGGCCATATCGTACAGCTCTTCGAATTTCGCATGCAGCGTCGGAAAATGCGGTCCTTTCACGTACCAATGAAAATGGTGCAGCTTCACGTACAGCACGGCCCAGTTCGATAACTGCACGTTCATAGCGTCATGCAGATTGCTCATTGCCTCTCCTCCATTACGCACAGTCGGTCTCCCGTTTACTGTGCCCCAAAGCGGCATTTTCCAAACCATCCACATGATAAATTCACGTTATCCACAGTTTATTCCGAATTTATCCCCGAATCCACACTCGTTATCCCCGTTTACCACAGACTTATCCTCAATTTACGCCGACTTGTCCACATTTCTGTGGATTAATCTGCGTTATCCTCAACTACGCCACCGAAAGTTACGTAACTCCTTCTGCAAAAACACAACTGCAGCAGCCCCACAGAACGTTAAAGTAACTCCTTCCACGAAATCCACACTACAGCGGTCTCACAGAACGCTACAGCTACTCCATCCACGAAATCCACCCTACAGCGGTCTCACGGAACGTTACAGCAACTCCATCTACGAAAGCACACTACAACGGTCTCACGGAACGCTACAGCGACTCCATCTGCGAAATCCACACTACAACGGTCTCACAGAACGCTACAGCTACTTCATCTGCGAAATCCACCGTACAGCGGTCTCTCAGAACGTTACAGTAACTCCTTCCACGAAATCCACTCTACAACGGTCTCACGGAACGTTACAGCTACTCCGTCTGCGAAATCCACACCGCAACGGTCTCACAGAAAGCTACAGCTACTCCATCCATGAAATCCACACTACAACGGTCTCACAGAACGTTACAGTAACTCCTACCACGAAAACTACTTTACAGCGGTCTCACAGAACGTTACAGTAACTCCATCTGCGAAATCCACCCTACAACGGTCTCACGGAACGTTAGAGCGACTCCATCCACGTAAACCACTCTACAACGGTCTCACAGAACACTACAGCTACTCCATCTACGAAATCCACACTACAACGGTCTCACAGAACGCTACAACTACTCCATCTGCGAAATCCACACTACAACGGTCTCACGGAACGTTACAGCGACTCCATCCACGTAAACCACCCTACAACGGTCTCACAGAACACTACAGCCACTCCATCTGCGAAATCCACCCTACAACGGTCTCACAGAACGCTACAGCTACTCCATCTACGAAATCCACCCTACAGCGGTCTCACAGAACGTTACAGCGACTCCTTCCACGTAAACCACCCTACAACGGTCTCTCAGAACGCTACAGCTACTCCATCCACGTAAACCACACTACAACGGTCTCACGGAACGTTACAGCGACTCCATCTGCGAAGTCCACCCTACAGCGGTCTCACGGAACGTTACAGCAACTCCATTTACGAAATCCACACTACAACGGTCTCACGGAACGTTACAGTAACTCCATCTACGAAATCCACACTACAACGGTCTCACAGAACACTACAGCTACTCCATCTACGAAATCCACCCTACAGCGGTCTCATGGAACGTTACAGTTACACCATCCACGAAAGCCACCCTACAGCGGTCTCACGGAACGATACAGCTACTCCATCTGCGAAATCCACCGTACAACGGTCTCACGGAACGTTACAGCTACACCATCCACGTAATCCACCCTACAACGGTCTCACAGAACGCTACAGCGACTCCATCTGCGAAATCCACCCTACAACGGTCTCACGGAACGTTACAGTAACTCCATCCACGTAAACCACACTACAACGGTCTCACAGAACGCTACAGCTACTCCCAAAACAAACACAAAATCGCCCTCCACCGGAACGAATCCAGTGAAGGGCGATCATCAAACCACTTATTCTTTTTCGCCTGCGGCGTTAATGCGGTTCATCGCGCGATGCAGAGCGAGCTCTGCGCGTCTCGCGTTGATGTCCGATTGCTTCTGGGCAAGACGGCGCTCAGCGCGCTCTTTGGCCAGACGCGCACGGGACACGTCGATGTCTGCTCCAAGCTCGGCGGCTTCCGCGAGGATGACCACTTTGTCCTTGCGGACTTCCATGAATCCACCGTGGACAGCGATGAACGTATCGCTGTTTCCGACCTTCGCTTTAACCGGAGCGATCTTCAAAGGCGTTACGAGCGGGATGTGATGCGGCAGAATACCGAGCTCTCCCCCGACGCCCTTGACGACAACCATGTTAACGTCCTGCTCGAATACTTTCTTCTCAGGCGTGACGATTTCCAAACGCATGGTGCTCATGTCGATTCCCTCCTAACCGGCGGCGGATTAAACCGCGGCAGCGAGTTTCTTCGCCTTCTCGACGGCTTCTTCGATGACGCCGACGTTATGGAAAGCCGGTTCAGGAAGATCGTCGTGCTTGCCTTCGAGGATCTCCTTGAAGCTGCGGATCGTTTCTTTGATCGGTGCGTATACGCCTGGGATGCCGTTGAACGCCTCAGCAACGTGAAGCGGCTGGGACAGGAACAATTGCACGCGGCGAGCGCGGTGAACGACCAGTTTGTCTTCCTCGGACAATTCGTCCATACCGAGGATCGCGATAATATCGAGAAGCTCTTTATAACGTTGGAGCAGCTTCTTAACGCCTTGAGCGACGTTGTAGTGCTCTTCGCCAACGATCTCAGGAGCAAGGATACGGGAAGAAGATGCGAGCGGGTCTACTGCCGGGAAGATACCCATTGCAGCGATGTTACGCTCCAAGTTCGTCGTCGCGTCCAAGTGGGCGAACGCCGTAGCCGGTGCCGGGTCCGTGTAGTCATCGGCAGGTACGTAGATCGCTTGAATGGACGTGATGGAACCTTTCTTCGTCGAAGTGATACGCTCTTGCAATTGGCCCATCTCCGTCGCGAGCGTAGGCTGGTAACCTACCGCGGAAGGCATACGGCCGAGCAATGCGGATACTTCGGAGCCCGCTTGCGTGAAGCGGAAGATGTTGTCGACGAACAAGAGAACGTCTTTGCCCTCTTGGTCGCGGAAATATTCAGCCATCGTCAGACCCGTCAGAGCAACGCGCATACGCGCTCCCGGAGGTTCGTTCATCTGGCCGAATACCATCGCGAGCTTCGAGATAACGCCCGACTCGCTCATTTCGTGGTACAGGTCGTTACCTTCGCGAGTACGTTCGCCTACGCCGGCGAATACGGAGATACCGCCGTGCTCGGAAGCGATGTTATGGATAAGCTCTTGCATCAGTACCGTCTTACCTACGCCGGCACCGCCGAACAGACCGATCTTACCGCCCTTGGTATAAGGAGCTAGAAGGTCAACGACCTTGATGCCCGTCTCGAGCATTTCCGTCTGCGTCGACAGCTCTTCGAACGTCGGAGCTGCACGGTGGATCGGGCTAACCATGCTGCGATCAGGAGCAGCTTCTCCGTCGATCGGGTCACCTAATACGTTGAATACGCGGCCGAGCGTTACAGGTCCAACCGCAATCGTGATAGGACCACCCGTGTCTACCGCGTCCATGCCGCGGACAAGTCCGTCTGTCGAGGACATCGCGACAGCGCGCACGAGATTGTCGCCCAAGTGTTGAGCGACTTCGGCCGTCAGGCTGATCTTAACGTCGCCTGCTTGGCCTTCGATTTTAATCGCATTCAGAATGTCCGGCAGGTGGCCGTGGTCGAACTCGATGTCGACGACCGGACCCAGTACCTGGACAATGCGTCCCTTGCTCATTGGTGTCCCTCCTTATTTCTTTCCCAAATCAGACTATTAAGACTGTGCGTTCGCGCCGCCGACGATTTCCGCGATTTCCTGCGTAATCGCCGCTTGACGTGCGCGGTTGTAGCTAAGCGTATACGAAGCGATCATCTTCGTCGCGTTCTTCGTTGCGTTGCCCATCGCCGTCATCCGGGAACCGAACTCGCTCGCTTTGTTGTTCAGCATCGCGCTGTACACTAGCGTCTCCGCGTATTTCGGAAGGAGTACGTTAAGCACTTCTTCCGCGGAAGGCTCGTATTCGTAGTCAGCTTTCGCGCCTGTCGATCCACTTACCAGTTGGGAAGGATCAAGCGGCAGCAATTGCTGGATCGTCGGAATTTGCGTCAATGCGTTCACGAACTGGTTATAGACCAAGTATACTTCGTCGTACTTGCCTTCCTCGAAGCCTTGAACCGCTGCCGAAGCAACAGGCTTGATATCGTGGAAGGTCGGCGAGTCGGACAAGCCCGTGATGATTTCCCCGATCGGGAAGTTTCTACGAGCGAGGTAAGCTTGGCCTTTACGTCCAATGACGAGAATTTCATACTCGTCCTTCGACTTATGGTTCTCGCCGATCGTCGCGGAAAGCTTCCGAAGCAGGTTGGAGTTCAGACCGCCGGCAAGACCGCGGTCGGAAGTGATCACGACGTAAGCCGTCCGTTTGATCGGACGCTTCACGAGCATCGGATGCTTCACGGAACCGCCGCTGGAAGCGATGCTGTCCACGACTTCCTTGAGTTTGTCCGCGTAAGGCTTCGATGCGAGCGCAGCGTTCTGCGCGCGTCTCAGCTTGGCCGCGGCAACCATCTCCATCGCTCTCGTGATCTGCTTCGTGTTCTGCGTGCTCTTGATCTGGCGCTTAATATCGCGCATACCTTTAGCCATTCGATTCACCACCTTGTTGCCGGGCCCGGCGACGTGCCGGGCTCGGGTGCTCGCTTATTCAAGCGGAAGAATGTATATCCGAGCTTACGCTTTAACGGCGAAGCCTTTCTTAAATGCGGCGATCGCTTCGACAAGCGATTTCTCGGTGTCGCTCGTCAAGTCTTTCGTATCGCGAATGGAAGTGAAGATTTCCGGACGGTTCGCATCCACGTAGGACAAGAACTCGGCTTCGAAGCGGCGAACGTCTCCGACTGGAATATCGTCCGTGTGACCACGGGTAACGATGAACAGGGAAACGACTTGGCGCTCAACCGCAAGCGGTTGGTTAACGCCTTGCTTCAGAATTTCGAGCGTGCGGATCCCGCGATCGAGACGCGACTTCGTTACTTTATCGAGGTCGGAACCGAACGCCGCGAACGCAGCAAGCTCACGGTATTGGGCAAGGTCGGTCTTCAGCGTGCCCGCTACCTTCTTCATCGCTTTGATTTGCGCGGACGAACCTACGCGGGATACGGAGATACCGACGTTAACTGCCGGACGTTGGCCGGAGTAGAACAGGTCGGACTCGAGGAAGATCTGACCGTCCGTAATCGAGATTACGTTCGTAGGAATGTAAGCCGATACGTCGCCTGCTTGCGTCTCGATGAACGGAAGAGCGGTCAAGGAACCGCCGCCCAGCTCGTCGTTCAGCTTAGCAGCGCGCTCGAGCAAACGGGAGTGTAGATAGAATACGTCGCCTGGATAAGCTTCGCGGCCCGGAGGACGACGGAGCAAGAGGGACAGCTCGCGGTATGCCGCGGCTTGCTTCGACAAGTCGTCGTATACGATCAGAACGTGCTTGCCGTTGTACATGAAGTACTCGCCCATTGCGCAGCCCGTGTACGGAGCCAAGAACAAGAGCGGGGACGGTTCGGACGCGGAAGCCGTAACGACGATCGTGTAGTCCAATGCGCCTTGCTTGCGGAGAGATTCAACAACGCCGCGAACGGTCGATTGCTTCTGTCCGATGGCTACATAGATACAGATAACGCCGTTGCCTTTTTGGTTAACGATCGTGTCGATCGCGATTTGCGTTTTGCCTGTCTGGCGGTCGCCGATGATGAGCTCGCGTTGGCCGCGGCCGATCGGAATCATCGCGTCGATCGCTTTGATACCGGTTTGCATCGGCTCATGTACGGATTTACGCGCCATAACGCCAGGCGCAGGAGATTCTACAGGACGGAAAGCCGTCGTAGCGATTGGACCGTTGCCGTCAACCGGCTGGCCAAGTGCGTTAACGACGCGGCCGAGCAGCGCTTCGCCGACCGGAACTTCCATGATGCGTCCCGTTCTCTTGACTTGGCTGCCTTCGCGGATGCCTTTGAAAGGACCCATGATAACGACACCGACGTTGTCTTCTTCAAGGTTGAGCGCCATGCCGACGACTCCGCCTTCGAATTCAAGCAATTCGCCGGCCATACATTTCTCCAAGCCGTGTACGCGGGCGATACCGTCACCGATCTGGATGACGGTGCCTACGTCAACGACTTGAATATCGGATTCGTATTGCTCAATTTGCTTTTTGATCAGCGTGCTGATCTCTTCGGGCCTAATACTCAACTCGTTCACCCCTGTCTCCATTGCTTACTGAATATAATGGTTAGATCGCCGCGTTCTGCAGCGCTTTGTTCAATCGATCGAGCTTGCCCTTCAGGCTGCCGTCGTACAGCGTGTCGCCGATGCGGACGGTCACGCCGCCAAGCAGCTCAGGGTCGACGTCGTTCGTCACGCGCACGGACTTGCCGAGCAGCGCGCTGAACTTATCGGACAGCTTCTTCTTCTCGTCTTCCGTAAGAGGCTTGGACGAGGTAACGATAGCGTCGGCGCGGCCAAGAGCCTCGCCGGCGACTTTCAGGTAAGCTTCCAGTACGGAAGCGATATCGCCTTCGCGTCCGCGCTCGATCAGCAAGCTGACCGTGTTCAGCACGAACGTGGATGCCTTGTCGTCGAACCCTGCTTTGAGGGCGCCGATCTTGGTGGCAAGCGTAATGTTAGGCGCGCTTAGGAACGCGCGCACTTGCGCGTCGTTCTCTATCGTGCTTACGATTTGCTTCAGGTTGTTCTCAACTTCCGCGACAAGACCTTGCTCCTGCGCGAGCTGGAACAATGCTTTTGCGTAGCGTTTCGCTACGACCGTCCCGCGGCTCATGACTTCGTCCCTACGCTATCGATATACTTGTCGACGATCTCGGCTTGCGCTTTCTCGTCCACTTGCTTCTCGATAATCTTGGAGGCGATTTTAACGGACAGACCGCTAACTTCAGCCTTAAGCGAAGCAACCGCTTTGTTCTTCTCGGCCTCGATATCGCGTACCGCCGCGTCTTTCAGACGAACGGACTCGTTGCGAGCAGCCTCGACGATCTCGTCTGCTTGCTTGGAACCTGTTGCTTTAGCTTGCTCGATAATATCGTAAGCTTCTTTGCGCGCTTGTTGCAGCGCTTGCTTCTGTTCTTCGATCAGGCGTTCAGCCTCGGAGCGGTTGCTCGATGCGCTGTCCATTTGCTCTTGCAAGAGCTGACGGCGCTTCTCCATGACTCCGAACAATGGTTTAAACGCATATCGCGAGAGCAGGAAGAACAAAATCGCGAACGCGATTAGTTGGATGAAAAAATTGGACCATGTAATTTCCACCGATCTACACTCCTTTCACACGGCTCAATCAAGCTTCGTGTATTAACTGCAAAAGGAAGGCGTGGAGGCTTATCCGACTCCGCGCCTTGCAACTGATAGACTTGATTATTTCGCCCACATGAAAGCAAGAACGAGGGAGATGATCGGCATTGCTTCTACCAGACCTACGCCGATGAACGCCGTAGCTGTAAGTGTACCGCGAAGCTCAGGCTGACGGGAGATGCCTTCTACCGTTTTGCTGAAGATCAGACCGTTACCAATACCTGCGCCAAGTGCACCAAGACCAAACACGATACCGCCTGCGATATAACCGTAAGTATTCAAATCCATTGTGAAAATCCTCCTCAGAATATTAGGGTTTTGTTATTAGTGATCCTCTTCGTGAACGATCGATTGCGAGATGTATACCATCGTCAGCATCGTGAATACGAAGGATTGGATTGCGCCTACGAAAATACTAAAGCCTTGCCACACGAGCATCGCCGGAATACCGACCCAGCCCATGCCTAGAATAACCCCGATCATAACTTCCCCTGCGAAAATGTTACCGAATAGCCGCAAACCGAGCGTAAGAGGCTTGGACACGATCTCGATCAGGTGGATCGGAAGAAACACGATGTTCGGATTGCTCGTGTAGTGCTTAAAGTAATGCTTGGCGTTAAGCCGGATACCCTGTACATGGGAAAGAACGATAACGATCAACGCCAGCGCCATTGTCATGGCTGCGTCGGCCGTCGGAGATTTCCACCATGCCCACGCCAGATGTTCCGTATCCTCCGGCACAATCAGTTGATGCCCGAAGACGCTAGGGATGTGGCCGTTGTGCGCCTCCGTAATGATGCTGAATGGAAGACCCAGCATGTTGGAGACGAAGATGTAAAGAATGAGCGTCAAGCCAAGCGCCAGATACGGTCGACCTTTCTTCATGTCCATCGATTGTCCGATGATGCCTTGGACGAATTCGACGACCCACTCCAGGAAGTTCTGCAGCTTACCCGGATTCTCGACCGATAAGTTGCGCACCGCCAAGCGGGCGAGAATAAAGACGATAAGACTGGAAATGACCACCATCATGATCGCGGCCAAATCGAACTCAATGCCGCCGACCTCGATTTTTGGTGCTAAGTGTTCCATGTTGTCATTTTTCACCCCTTTCGTCAGTGGACTGTCCATCTCTTGAATGGCGAATGGCGAACAAACCCAGTAACAGTGTCACCAACGGCAAAGCGAATATTCCTGCCACGGTAGCCGTTAGATCGAAGTCCAGCTTCTCCACGGACAACAGCACGGCCAATACGCCGATTGCCCCGCGGGACAAGAAACCGAAGCCTCTTCTGCTCTTATGGCCCCCTGCCGCCAATTCACCGATGCGCGTCACTCTCCAAGCCAGATGATAAGCGGCCAAGAGTCCTCCGATCACACCGATGACGAATCCGCCGAAATAAGGTTTACCCTCCGGCCACACCGCTAGTCCGATACAGCCAATGGACAAAAAAAAGAAAGCAATTCGCTGTGTACGCCTGAGTAAAGCGGGCAAATCATCGTTCATCGTCGTCCAGCTCCCGTATACTTCCGAATCAGCGCAACGGCCGATCCGATCCCTGCGACGAGTCCGATCACGACTCCGGTCAAATATCCGTAGTCCGTGCCGTTCCGGTCGTCATACACGGTTCCGAGCCACCAACCGAGACCGATGCAGACGGCTAACTCCACCCCTAATCCGGCGACAAGTCCGGCTGCGCGCCAAGGATTCTCGTCTTGCGGCAATTCAGGTTTCTTAGGAGATTCCGCCATAGATTCGTCGCTCCTTCGGCGCTACATGGTTTGTAGAAAAATGGCTAGAGAAAGCCCTTTCCCCCATGTTCACGTTATATTGTAGCCTTGCGTATAAACGTTTGTCAATTGATCGAAAATCAAACTTTGTGTGAACGAAAACGCCGAAAATGCCGTAAAATCAACGCTTGCGGGGTTTTTAAACCATACAGTTGAACTGTATGCTGTACGTCGCCGACCGCCGGGCGGCACGGATTGGATGAAATTACCTCGATTGGACATAATAACGGCGCGATAAAGGAAGGTGGCGTCATGAAGCTACGCAGCCTCGAACGAACGTTGGCCATGATTCGCGAGACGCTGGGAAATAGCGAGGATCTCGTCGTACGGACGGTTCGATTGGAGTGGACGAAGCCCTCCTCGCTCCGCGCCGCGATCGTCTACCTCGATGGCATGGTCGATACGAACACCGTACAGGAAGCGATCATCGGGGCTCTGCACCGTTACGAGCCTGCGTCCTCCGGATATGAATCCAAACCCGACCTCATGAAGACGCTGCAGGAGGCCGTACTCGATGCGGGCGGCGTTCAGACCGTGAACCGGCCGGAGGACGGCATCCCTATGGTGCTTTCCGGGCATGTACTGCTGCTAGCCGAGGGCATGGAATCTGGAATCGCCATCGCTTCGATGGGTTGGAAAGAACGGGCGGTCACGGATTCCACGACGCAGCCGGTCGTCAAAGGCCCGCAAGAAGCGTTCACGGAGACGCTGCGGACGAACACTTCTCTCATCCGCAAGAGAGTCAAAGACCCGGGAATGCGGATCGTCGGCCGAAAACTCGGAACCGTCACGCAGATCGACGTCAACCTTCTCTACATTGAAGGAATAGCCTCGCCATCCATCGTTCAGGAAGTGTTGCAACGGCTGGATAACGTTCCGCTGCGAGGCGTTTATGAAGGGGAGTACATCGAGGAATTTTTCCGCGCGAACAAGTGGACGCTGTTCCCCACGACGTACAGCACCGATCGGCCGGATTCCGTCGCCGCCGCTCTCGTCGAAGGAAGAGTCGTCCTTTGCGTGGACGGCAGCCCATTCGCGCTGATCGTGCCCGCTCTTTTCCTTGACTTCATCCAGTCCGCCGAGGATTATTATCAGCCGCCGCTTTACAGCAATCTTGTGCGGTTGCTGCGATTTCTTGCGCTGTTCATCGCCACGCTCGCGCCTGCATTCTATATCGCGATCACCACGTTCCATCAAGACCTGTTTCCGACCCAGCTGCTGCTGAGCTTGGCCTCCCAGCGCGAAGGCGTGCCTTTCCCCGCTTTCGTCGAAGCGCTATTCATGGAGGTCACGTTCGAGATTCTGCGGGAAGCCGGCATCCGTATGCCCCGCACGATCGGACAAGCCGTATCGATCGTCGGCACGATCGTCATCGGCGACGCCGCCGTACAAGCCGGCATCGTATCGCCGATCATGGTCATCGTCGTCTCCATCACCGCGATCTCGAGCTTTGTCATTCCGTCGTATTCCATGGCGATCTCCGCTCGAATCCTTCGATTTTTCTACATGAGTCTTGCGGCGGCATTCGGATTCGTCGGTATCTTCATCTCGCTGATGCTCACGGCCATCGGATTAAGCCGGCTCGATTCGTTCGGCGTCTCCTATATGAGCCCTGAGGCACCCTACGATTCGCTGCGCAATCAAGACGCGCTCTTCCGGCTTCCCTTCTGGCTCGTCCGGAAGAAAGGACAAACGTAGTTCGAAAGGAGTCGAGGGCGTGAAAGCCTTGATGCGAATTCTTGTCGTTCCGATCCTGCTTGCGCTCGTACTATCCGGGTGCTGGGATCGCGACGAGTTGAACAACCTGGCGATCGTACTCGCAGCCGGAATCGATTACGCGGACGGCATGTACGAGGTTAGCGTCCAGACGATCGATCCGTCGCAAACCTCGAAAGCTCCTAAGGGCAATCGCTCGGCCGCGATCCTCTATTCCGAGAAGGGCCCTACTCTCGTCGAAGCGGCGCGCAAGATGACGATCAAACGTTCAAGGCTTAATTATACCGGGCATATTCGCCTCTACTTAATCAGTGAAAGCGTAGCGCGCCGCGGCATTACCGAGGCGCTGGAGGTCGGCTTCCGTCTCCCGGGCATCCGCCCCGATTTTTACATCGCGGTTACCCGCGGCTACACCGCCAAGGAAATGCTGAGCTTGATTACTCCATTCGAGCAAATCCCTGCCATAGACTACTTAAAGTCGTTGGTCGTATCCGAAGCCGTATGGGCGCCGACTTCCGCCGTCAGAGCGCTGGATATGGAACGAATTCTTCTATCCGACAGCCGGCAACCAGTCCTTACGGGAATCACCGTCATCGGCAATTTCGCTAAGGGCAAAACCAACATTAACGTGAAACAGCCGAAGTCGCTCGCGGAATACCAATTCACCGGACTTGGCGTAATCAAGAACGATATGCTCGTCGGCTGGATGAACGAATCCGACAGCAAAACGTATGCTTATGTTCATAACCTCGTCAAATCTACTATCGCTACGGCAGAATGTCCGAACTCGAGCGAGCTATTCGCCATCGAGCTTACTCGCGTACATACCTCGCTTAAGCCGCTTGTCCGGGGCGGCGAGCCGTCGATGACAATCGCCATGCAGGTGAATGTCAACCTAGCCGAAGTGAACTGCGACCTGGACCTGACCAAGAGCGAATCTATCACGAAATTAGAGGATGTCATGCGCGAAAAGACACGGAGCGTAATGAGCAGCGGGATCCGCCATGTTCAACAGCAATACGGGGCGGATATTTACGGCTTCGGGGAAGCCTTCTATCGCAAATACCCCAAGCTATGGCGAACGTGGCGTAAAGACTGGGAGTCCCGATTCCGCGAGCTTCCCGTCGAGTTCGATATCCGTTATCGCATCGAGCGGATGGGCAAGAACAAGAACTCGGTCAAGCCCGATCCGAATAAAGGGGGGCGGACGGAATGGAGATGATTATCTTCGCGTCAGGCCTCGGATTGTTCGTCTATGAATCGGTCCAATGGCGGAAGAGCTACCGCAACGAACCGATCGCGTTCCCGTCGCTTCTCTATCTAATCGGTCTCGCGTTAGCATGGCTATCCGTCCGTCACGCGCCGATTCCCGCTCCGGCAAGCATACTTCTTCCGGTGTTCAAGCCGGTTATCGATACCGTCTCGTCCTGGCTCGGATAAGGCAAGGGGGTAAGACAATGGCACAGACGATATCGTCGAGGCAAGCGATATTCGTATTCAGCATGTTCTATCTCGGCAGCGCCATGCTGTCATTAACCGGGTTATTGGCGGAGGACTCCGGGCAAGACGCTTGGCTTTCGGTCTTATTCGCGCTCCTCGTCCACGTGCTGACGATCCCTCTCTATATCGCGTTAGGCAAGCAGATCAAGGAGCCAAGCCTCGGAGATTACTTAACCCGCTTATTAGGCTCCATTGGGGGAAGATCTCTCGCAGCCGTGTACGTGCTGATGTTTCCTTTCTTCATTTACACCTTAGGGATGTTCGATCTGACGCAGTTCATCAACACGCTTGTCTTGCCGCGCACGCCGACCTCGGCAACTATCCTTCTATTCACGATCGTTATCGTCGCAGGCTGCTACAACGGAATCAAGACGATCGGAAGAACGTCGGAGCTGTTATTCCCGTTCCTGATCGGCCTCATAATCATCATTGCAGCCTCTTTATCTCCCGATATTGAATGGAAGCACCTGCTCCCCGTCATGGACCACGGGTTCTCGCCGATCGTCAATGCATCTTTGCCTTTCATCGGTCACCCCTACTGGGAGATGTCCATCTTCCTGTTCATCGTGCCGTATCTTAAGGACCGGAACAAGCTCGGGGCCATCCTCCTGCATAGCGCCTGGATCAGCGGGGCCGTATTCTTCGTCTCGATGACGATTACTTTATTAGCGCTTGGACCGAGGCTGAGCTCCCATCTGATCTACCCGGCTTACTTCGTTACGCGAACGATCAGCATCGGCGAATTCTACGAACGCTTCGAGGAGATTTTTACGTTCGCTTGGTACATCATGATCTATTACCGGCTGTCGATCCTGCTCTTCGTAACCGTCGAAGGGTTGTCTTACGCCTTCTCCATACCGAGTAAACAACGCTTGCTGATTCCGCTCGCATTAATTGGCATCACCCTATCGAAGTACGCCGCGCCTAACGTTATCGTTCAGCTTAACGGAGTCCACGACCTCCCGTTCGGTTATTCCGGATTGTTCGGCGTGCTCCTTCCCGCCATCCTGCTGATTATAGGGAAAATAAAAAACCGCCCGGCTTAAAGCCGGAACGGTTCTGGACGGAGACCTTGTCCGAAGTGATGCAGGATCGCTCGCACGATTCGCTTGGAAGCCTGTCCGTCTCCGTAAGGATTGGCGGCTTTGCTCATTCGCTCGTACAGCTCGGCATCGGTTAGCAGCGCCTTGGCGCGGCTATAGACGTCTTCCTCGTTCGTGCCGACGAGTTCGAGCGTTCTCGCTTCAATGCCTTCCGGCCGCTCGGTCGTGTCGCGCAGGACAAGGGTCGGAACGCCGAAGGAAGGCGCCTCTTCCTGCAACCCGCCGGAATCGGTCATAATCATGAACGTATGCGGGTAGAAGTTGTGGAATTCGAACACGTCCAGCGGTTCGATCAGCTTAATGCGCGGATGGTCGCCGAGAACCTCGTTCGCCGGCTCCCTTACCGCCGGATTCGGATGAACGGCGTAGACGAACGCCACGTCTTCGAATTCGTCGGCGATGCGTTTGACCGCGCGGAAGATGTTCAGGTGCGGCTCTCCGATCGACTCGCGGCGATGCGCGGTCATGAGGATCAACCGCTTGCCTTTCGCCCAATCCAGAACGGGATGCGTGAATCCGCGGTCCACGGTGTACTCGAACACGTCTGTCGCCGTATTGCCGGTAACGTAAATACGGTCTTCGGGTTTGTTCTCCTTGCGGAGATTGTTCGCCGACCATTCCGTCGGAGCGAAATGCACGTCGGACAGAACGCCGGCGAGCTGGCGGTTCATCTCCTCGGGATACGGGTTCAGCTTATTCCAAGTACGCAATCCCGCTTCGACGTGTCCGACTTGAATCTGTTGCAGGAAAGCGGCGTAGCTGGCCAGGAAACAAGTCTGCGTATCGCCGTGCACCAGCACGATATCCGGCCGGGATTCCTGCAGCACGGGCTCGAGCCCTTCCAGTACGCGCACCGTCGTACCGGTAAGCGTCTGTCTCTGCTGCATGACGTTCAAGTCGTAATCCGGCTCGATCTTGAAGAAATCAAGCACTTGGTCGAGCAGCTGGCGGTGCTGCGCGGTTACGCACACTATCGACTCGATTTGCTCCGGATACTTCCGCAGCTCGAGCACGAGCGGCGCCATCTTGACGGCTTCCGGCCGGGTGCCGAATACCGACATTACTTTGATCTTGTTGCTCACGTCCGATTCTCTCTCCTCATGGACTGTCTATTTCGTTCCGTATAGGCGGTCTCCCGCGTCTCCCAACCCTGGGATGATATAGCCATGCTCGTTGAGCTTCTCGTCGAGCGCGGCCAAGTAGATATCGACCTCCGGATGCTTCTCCTGCACCGCCTTAACGCCTTCCGGCGCCGCGATCAAGCACATCAGCTTCGTCGGCTTGCAGCCCTTCTTCTTCAGCATCTCGATGGCCGCGTTCGCGGAACCGCCCGTCGCCAGCATCGGATCGATGACGATCAGCTCGCGTTCGGCGACGTCCGTCGGCAGACTGCAATAATATTCGACCGGCTGCAGCGTCTCGTGGTCCCGGTACAAGCCGATATGACCGACTTTAGCCGACGGAATGAGATGGAGGACGCCGTCCACCATACCTAGACCCGCGCGCAGTATCGGGATCAGGCCCATCATTCGGCCGGCAATGACCTTGCTCTCGGCTTCCGCCACCGGCGTCTGCACTTTCACCGTAGTCAGGGGCACGTCGCGCGTAATCTCGTACGCCATCAGCATGGCGACTTCGTCGACGAGCTCGCGGAACTGCTTCGTATTCGTATTTTTGTCCCTAATGAACGTAACTTTATGTTGAATTAATGGATGATCGCAAATCACGAGTTTCCCCATGATTTCCCTCCCTCTCTCTTCACGATCCGACGATCCTCTTCGTGATCTTCTATCGGTCGTCACGCTATGTAGCTTGCCCGTACATTATACCATTGACTCCGAACGGGTGCACAACACTTGATTTCGGGCTGTCACCTATCAGAGAGTCCCGCATAGCATGTAGCAAATATTCCGAGGGCGAGCAAAGACGAGCCCTACGGAGTTCCATACTCATCAAGGAGGAATGGCCATGCCAGCTAGACCGGTACGCAGCCAGCGAAGCCAGATTTACCAAGCGGATGCCCAGTGGCTCGACCATGTGAAGAAAACCCGTCAGAAGCTTTCGGGGATTTGCGGCCAATGCATGCAACGCAAAGTCAGGGTGCAGACGATCGACGGACATACGTACGAAGGCGTTGTCGTCGGTCACGATCACACGTACTTGCATCTGTCGACGACGCCGGGGACGGATTCCCGCTTCTGGGGGCCGGCCGCGATTACGACGCTCGTGCTGTTCGAGCTGCTGACGATCGTTCTGTTGTTATAAAAAGCTTGCGAGACGGTCTGAACGTAAGATATAGTGTAAGAAAGCAACATCATATCGGAGTTACCGGAGGAGCCTGCCATCAGCGGGCTCTTTTTGCGCTTTTCGGGAGGTGTGCGGGCATGATGGAATGACACTTCCACCGGTAACCCACAATAATCAAAGACACTCGTCAGGTTGGAAAGGAGCTAATTATCTATTATGGAACAACAAGCCGTTTGGGCAATCGCCATTTTCCTCATCATCTACGCACTCATTATTTCGGAGAAAATCCATCGAACGATCGTGGCGATGATCGGCGGCGTGCTCATGGTCGCATTCGGCATCGTCGACCAGACCGAGGCGTTGCACCATATCGACTTCAACACGCTTGGTCTGCTCGTCGGTATGATGATCATCGTCAGCATTACGGCCGATACCGGCCTATTCAAGTACATCGCCGTATGGGCGGCCAAGAAATCGAAGGGCAACCCGGTCAGCATCCTAGTGACGCTATCGCTTATCACGGCCGTCGGTTCCGCGTTCCTCGACAACGTGACGACGGTATTGTTGATGGTACCCGTCACGTTCAGCATCACGCGTCAGCTTAACGTGCCTCCTATGCCGTTCTTGCTCACGCAGATCCTCGCGTCGAACATCGGCGGCACGGCTACGTTGATCGGAGATCCGCCGAACATCATGATCGGAAGCAAGGTCGAGGAACTGACGTTCATGGCTTTTATCAACAATCTAACCCCTGTCGTCGTCGTTATCATGGCCGTACTGCTTCCGATTTTCGTCCTGCTGTTCCGCAAGAAGATCGGGACGACGCCAGAAGCGAAGCAACGCATTATGGATATGGACGAGAAGGCGCTCATTCAGGATCGCAGCCTACTGATCAAGAGCTTGGCCGTACTCGGCTTGACGATCCTCGGATTCTTCCTTCACCAGGCTCTGCACTTGGAATCGGCGACGGTGGCGTTAGCCGGCGCGTTCCTGCTCCTGCTCGTGACCGGAGAGCATAAGATGGAAGAAGCCTTCTCCAAGGTCGAATGGCCGACCATCTTCTTCTTCGTCGGATTATTCGTCCTTGTGTCGGGGTTAATCGAGACCGGCGTCATCGCCGAATTGGCGGCCAAGGCGATTGAGCTGACGGACGGAGATGTCGTAGCTACGTCGCTGTTGATCTTATGGTTAAGCGCGATCGCATCGGCGTTCTTGGACAATATCCCGTTCGTCGCCACCATGATTCCGATGATTCAAGAGATGGGCAATATGGGAGTCAGCAACCTGGAGCCGCTCTGGTGGAGCTTGGCGCTCGGCGCCTGCCTCGGAGGCAACGGCTCGCTCATCGGGGCAAGCGCGAACCTGATCGTAGCCGGTATGTCCGGCAAAGAAGGCCACCCGATCAAATTCGTTCAGTTTCTTAAATACGGGTTTCCACTGATGCTGCTCACCGTGGCCATCGCGCACGTCTATGTGTATGTGCGATACTTAATGTAATAATGGAGGAGGCTCTACGAATGAAGCTGATCTACGCTTACGATGAACAAGTGATGGAGCTGACGGAGACGCCTAACGGCCAAGACGTCGAATTCGAGCTCCGCCTGCTGTCGGAGAACAATTGGAAGAGGATGAAGGAAGTGCAGAAGCGGTTCGAGAGCGACGAGGTGTACACGGACGTTCTCTTCTATCCGTACGAGAACTTCCGCATCCGGGCTATCGTGCGCCATGATTACTACACGGACTTTATACTCGAATTGATGAAGCATCGGTTATTGACGAAAGTGGAATGGGTCTAAAATGACGACGGCTCGCCGTTCGCGAAACTTCGCGATCAGCGAGCCGTTGTCTGTTGATCGATAAT
>Ga0065721_10007739_pt1 | contig 18026 bp, 20 predicted proteins | sample Mesricmetagenome_FD_59108 | JGI IMG/M metagenome (GOLD analysis project Ga0065721, IMG submission 59108) | Mesophilic microbial community from rice straw/compost enrichment Sample: eDNA_1 v2 (version 2) | ecosystem: Engineered > Solid waste > Grass > Composting > Bioreactor | place: USA: Davis... | reverse complement strand
CGCGCCGGACCACGTTAAGGGTCCGTTAACCATGTCGCCGCGATCATCATCCACAAGAGAATAGAGTTCTCCAAGAGCCACGCGTCCCCTGAATCAGTGACGCAGTGTAGGTTCAAATCCGGAGGACGATTCGACTGCTGCCGTTGCAGTGATTTGTTTTTCCTGCGTACCCGAAGAGTTTGTGGCCAAGGCCGCGTGGACGAGTGGAGTCGCTCAGCGTTTGCAAGACAACGATGATCGGCGCCTGTTTTGTGGATGACGCGTTACTGTCGTGGGGGTGTGAACACTTTACCCGGCGGTCGCATCTAACGCCTTCTAAGGACGGACTATTCATGTCCCTGATTGAATACGAGCCCGATCGTGTCTCCCATCCGGTGGACCTCGTCGAGCATATCGCATCGATCAACGACTGGACTTTCGAGCGGCAGGATGCCGACGAAATATCCATATCCGTGCGTGGCGGTTGGAGCGACTATCACGTGTCGTTCAACTGGATGGAGGACCTTGAAAGCCTCCATATCGCCTGCGCGTTCGATCTCAAGGTGCCCGACGGCCGCCGGGCCGAAATCAAGCAGTTGATCAGCCTGATCAACGAGCAGCTCTGGATCGGTCACTTCGACATCTGGAACAAGGAAGGGGTGGTGCTGTTCCGCAACTCGCACCTTCTTACGGGCGGCGCGGACGTGTCGCCCCAGCAATGCGAGGCCTTGCTGCGCTCGGCAACCGATAGCTGCGATCTCTATTACCAGGCCTTCCAGTTCGTGGTGTGGGCAGGCAAGTCTGCCGCCGACGCGCTCAGCCATGTGATGTTCGAGACGGTCGGCGAAGCCTGAGGGGATCGCGCAGCCCCGACCTGGGCTAGTTGCCCGGCTCGTCCGGGCAATTCGTTTTCGTGGCAGATGAGGGGCGTCCGCCTTGACGGTCTGATGCGCCGGCGCGTCTGCAGCCATTGCCTAGAAGGCATCAATTGGGGCATGTCTCGGGCCAGTTCATGCGCAGCGCCGGAGTGCCCAAAATGACAGATCTACGTTCCATCGGCCCCGTCATGCTGGTTGGCGCCGGCAAGATGGGCATGGCGCTGGCGGCAGGCTGGCTCGATGCCGGACTGCCCCCCACAAATCTCATCCTGGTCGATCCTGCTCCGGGCATCNCGGCCCTGCANCTGGCCGAGGATTACGGGCTGACCATTCACCGCGAAGCCGCCGGNCTGGAGCCCAATGTGCTGGTGCTGGCGGTNAAGCCGCAGATCATCGGCCAGGTCATGGAGGGGCTNAAGGCNGTCGTGGGACCGCATACGCTGGTGCTGTCCATCGCTGCGGGCATCTCGCTGGCGCGTCTGTCGGCCGGGCTTGGCACGACCCGGGTGGTGCGCACCATGCCCAATACGCCCGCCCAGATCGGCAAGGGCATTACCGGTGCGGTGGCCGGGGCGGATACCGACGAGGCGGACCGGGCTGCGGCCGAAGCGCTGCTGGCGGCGGCGGGGCACACCGTGTGGTTTGAAGAGGAGGGGGCGCTGGATGCGGTGACCGCGGTGTCCGGCTCGGGCCCGGCCTATGTGTTCAACCTGGTGGAAGCCTTGGCGGCGGCCGGCGAGCAGCAGGGGCTGGACCCCGCCATTGCGCTTGATCTGGCGCGGTGGACGGTGATCGGCTCGGCGGCGCTGATGGAAGCGGATCCGGCTCATCCCAGCGTATTGCGGCATAACGTGACCTCGCCGAATGGCACGACGGCCGCTGCGCTGGCGGTGCTGATGGCTGAAGATGGCCTGACGCCGTTGATGGCGCGGGCGGTGGATGCCGCGCGCAAGCGCAGCGAGGAACTCGGACGCGGCTAGGCCAGGGCCTGGCGCTGCCTGTCGACCCTGGCCGAGAGGGCCTGCCGGATGGAACCGATCCATTCGAGCATGGCCTGATCCTCGGGGTCGGCTGCCGTCTCGGCGCCATCCAGCGCAAGATGGGCCGATATCAGGTCGGCATGTTGCCCGGTCGAGCGGTGCCGCTGGAAATAGGCCAGCGCGAGATTGGTGGCGGTGGTGACGCCGCTGCCTGCCCCCTGGCCCAGGCGATAGCCGTGCTGGGCGCGGACAAGCATGTCTATTGCCTGGTCCAGCCGGTGTTCACCAAGGGCGCCGTCCGGATCGAGCCGGGCCTCGTGCAAGAGCAGGGCCCCGTAATTGGCAAAGACCTCGGTGCGCGCCATCGGCACTTCGTCGAGTGCGGGCTCGTCGAGCAGCCTGCGGTATTGTTCGGCCGCTTCCGCAAGGCGATCTGACCGGATCAGGGCCTCGGCCAAGGTCAGCAGTTCAATGATCTGCTCTGTTTCCAGGCGTATGGACTTGGGCAGTGCCATGACTGTCACGATAACGTCACCCCGGTTGGCGCGATGGGAGGTCGGACCGAAATACTGACTACGCCTGTTGCCTTGTGAGATAGCAGAAATGCAAGCGCGCTAAAGCTTCGCAGTAAGACTTAATCTGTCCAATACTGGTCTGTCCGAAGGGTCCACCATTCCCACAAGAAATTGCCGAACAATATGTGCCGCTTCCGGTTGCATGGCACTGATGGCCGAGTCAATACGGCTGGCCTGGGTGACCGACAGTTGTGCGAAAAAGGAACGTCCCTTGTCGGTGGCAAACAACAGTCGCTGCCGCCGGTCCGTCTGGCCGGTGCGCTGTTCGATATAGCCATTGTCCACCAGTTGCCGCAGTACGCGCGCCAGCGACTGCTTGGTGATCTTGAGAATATCGAGGAGATCGGCCACGGGCATGCCGGGCCTGAGATTGACGAAATACAGCACCCGGTGGTGGGCCCGGCCAAAACCCTGCCGTTCGAGCAGCGCATCGGCATCGCCGGTGAAGTCACGATAGGCGAAGAAAAACAGCCCCATGATGTCGAGAGGAAGACCGGCCTGTTCTGCCAGGGAATTTATGTCAGCCTTGTTGACATTTTTTGAGTCCGCTGGCATTGTACCTCCTGTCAGCGCCGCCGTTTCGTCTTATCCCAAAGCCATTCCGGTTTGCCAAGGGTGGGGCCCTGATGCATGATTGCAGAAACGGCCAGTTCAACGAGAACGGCGCGAATACGCATAGTCGGAGAGGATAGAATGGCAGGCCTGCCCATGGACCAGCGCGAAGGCTGGATCTGGTTTGACGGCGAACTCAAACCCTGGAAGGACGTGAAGGTGCATGTGCTTACGCACGGACTTCACTATGCCAGTTCCGTATTCGAAGGCGAACGCGCCTATGGCGGCGAGATCTTCAAGTCGCGCGAGCATACCGAGCGCCTGATCCGCTCGGCGGCGACGCTGGACATGCCGTTCCCCTATACGGTCGAGGAAATCGAGGCTGCCAAGCGCCTCGTGCTCGAGAAGAACGGTCTGGTGGACGCCTATGTGCGGCCAGTTGCATGGCGCGGCTCGGAAGAGCTGAGCGTGCCGGCTCGCAACAACAAGGTGCATGTGGCGATCGCTGCTTGGGTGTGGCCCAGCTATTTCTCCGTCGAGGAAAAGCTCAAGGGTATTCGCCTGGAATGGAGCAAGTGGAAGCGCCCGAGCCCGGAGACCATCCCGTCTTCGGCCAAGGCTGCCGGTCTCTACATGATCTGCACCCTGTCCAAGGATGCGGCAATGGCCAATGGCTATGCCGATGCGCTGATGCTGGACTATCGCGGCTATGTGGCCGAGGCCACCGGCGCGAATGTGTTCTTCATCAAGGGCAAGGAAATCACCACGCCGACGCCCGACTGCTTCCTCAACGGCATCACGCGCCAGACGCTGATCCAGCTGGCCAAGGAAAACGGCTATACCGTTACAGAGCGGCATATCCTGCCCGAAGAACTCTCCAATTTCGACGAGTGCTTCCTCACCGGTACGGCTGCTGAAGTGACGCCGGTGTCGCTGATCGGCGAGTACAGTTTCACCCCGGGCGAAGGCTGCCGCACGCTGATTGATGCCTATACGGCTGCCGTCCAGCCCAAGCGGGCTGCCGCCGAGTAATCAGCAGGTGTTGAATTGAGAAAGCCGGGCAGCGATGCCCGGCTTTTTTTGGTTGGAGATGAGGGCGGGCAGTGTCCTCGACCCCTTCTCAGGCCGGGGGATAGCCCCCTCATCCGGCGCTGCGCGCCACCTTCTCCCCGATGGGGAGAAGAAAAGGGACGTCAGGTTCTCCACCGCTCCCGCGCGGCGTCGTCCTCCGCCTTGGCCTCGACCCATCTCACCCCTGCTGCAGTCTCCTCCTGCTTCCAGAAGGGCGCGTCGGTCTTGAGGTAGTCCATGAGAAACTGGGCTCCCTCGAAGGCGGCTTGCCGGTGGGGGGCGAGGGTCATCACCATCATGATGGTCTCTCCCGGCACGAGGCGACCGTGACGGTGGATGATGGCAGCATCGAGCAGGGAGAAACGGGCAATGGCGGCGTCGCGAATGGCGGCCAGCTCGTTGCGTGCCAGATCCTCGTAGCATTCAAGAATCAGTGCGGTGATCGGCGCGTCAGGCCGGGAGCGGACAAGGCCGGTGAAGGTGACCATGGCGCCCGCCTCGATATGGGCGGCCTGAAACGCGTTTGCTTCGGAGCCGGGGTCGAAAGGCCGGGCGGTGACGCGGATCAGTCTCAGCCGCCGGTCGATGGGCGGAAGGATGGCGATTTCGCTGGCGCCAGCAAGCGGGGTATCCCATGGCACGATGCGGGCGTCACGCGAGAGCTTGAAGATGGCGGGATTGGCCATGGCCAGATCGAGCGCCTCGTCATTGGCGCGCAGCCAGGCGACGAGATCTGCAAGGGTGACGACTTCGGCGGGCGGGTTCACCTCGTCGCTGGCGCGGTTGAGNCGCTCGCGCAGCCAGGCNAAGTAGAGGACCTTCATTTGCCCACGCCCTTGAGGTGCGGCCAGGAGGCGCGAAGATAGTCCCAGCCGGTCCAGACGGTGATGATGCCGGCGGCCCAGAGCAGGATGTCGGATACCAGTGCAAGGCCCGGCAGGAGCGGCTCGGCAAGCACGACCGCAAGGGCGACGAGCTGAATGGTGGTCTTCCACTTGGCGAGCGGCGTGACGGCCAGTACCACGGTCTTGTTGCCCAGGAACTCGCGCAGCCCCGGAATGAAGGTTTCGCGGAAAATGATCGCCGCTGCCGGGATGAGATCGAGGGCAGAAAGGCTGTGGGTGAAGGCCAGGATGGCGATGAGGATGTTGACCAGGATCTTGTCGGCGATGGGATCGAGCATGCGTCCGAGATCGGAATACTGGTTCCAGGCGCGGGCAAGATAGCCGTCCACCCAGTCGCTGGCGGCAGCAATGACATAGAGGGCCAGCGCCACCCAACGCAACACCGGATCGCCCGACACGATCAGCGCCGCAATCGGGATGATCGCGGCGATGCGGGCGATGGTGATGATGTTGGGGACGAGGGTAAGCGGATTGCGGGTCATGGGCCGACATGAACAGGATGGGGGCAGAGGGTCAAGGTGCCAGTTTCACTCGTAGCCCCGCTACCTCCCCCTATTTCAGGGGGAGGCCGGGTGGGTGATCAGGCCACGGCCTGATCGTTCACCGCACGGCGCTGCTGGACGGACACGGCAAGGGCGCGCAGGGCGGTGACGGTGGTGTCCCAGTCGATGCAGCCATCGGTGATGGACTGGCCATAGACGAGGGGCTGGCCTTCGACCAGGTCCTGGCGGCCGGCGACGAGGTTGGATTCCACCATTACGCCGATGATGCGCTTGTCCCCGGCGGCGACCTGGGCACCGATTTCGGCAAGGACCAGCGGCTGGTTTTCCGGTTTTTTGGACGAGTTGGCGTGGCTGGCATCGATCATGATGGCGGGGTTGAGCCCGGCCTTGAGGGCAGCCTGGGACGCCGCATCGACGCTGGCGGCATCGTAGTTGGTGGTTTTTCCGCCGCGCAGGATGATGTGGCAATCCTCGTTGCCGGTCGTGGCGGCGATGGCCGAGCGTCCGTCCTTTGTGACAGCCATGAAGTGGTGCGGCTGGGAGGCTGCCAGGACCGCGTCGAGGGCGATCTTCACATCGCCGCTGGTGCCGTTCTTGAACCCGACAGGGCAGGAGAGACCCGAGGCCAGTTCACGGTGAATCTGGCTCTCCGTGGTGCGCGCGCCAATGGCGGCCCAGGAGACGAGGTCGGCCAGGTATTGCGGCGTGGTCATGTCGAGGAATTCGCAAGCGGCCGGCAGACCGAGATTGGCAATGTCGAGCAGCAGGGTGCGGGCAGTGTCGAGACCCTGGGTAATGTTGAAGCTGCCATTGAGGTCAGGGTCGTTGATGAGCCCCTTCCAGCCCACGGTGGTGCGGGGCTTTTCGAAATAGACCCGCATGATGATTTCGAGATCGGCGCTCAGTTCCTGCCGCAGCGCGACCAGGCGGCGGGCGTAATCCATGGCAGCAGCCGGATCGTGAATGGAGCAGGGGCCGACGATGACCGCCAGGCGGTTGTCCTGGCCGACCAGGATATTGTGGAAGTCGTGCCGGGCCGTGATGACGGTGCGGGTTGCGGCATCGGTGCGGGGATGGTTGCGCATCACCTCGATGGGCGTGGGCAGCGGCTTGATTTCGGTGATGCGGAGGTCGTCGGTCGATTTGAGCATTTCTGGTCTCTTGAGTTTTGCTCAAGGCGGCCAAGAAAAAAGCCGCCTCGAAGTCGGGCGGCTGGCTTGCGATCCGGGTCTGGTCTTGTCGGGATCAGAACGCGCGCGCATTAGCCTCCGCCGGGAGCGGATAGCTAAAGTACCAATAAAAGGTCGCTGCGTTGATCATGGGCGGGAAGCTAGCGGGGAGTCGTGGTCTTGTCGAGTCCCGACTTTGGTCGGGGGTGGGCCCGCCTCGCAAAGCGGGCCCGTGGATCAGTTTGGGCAGCTTGAAGGAAACCACCCGGGTCGAGTAGCGCGACTGGATCGCACCCTGACCGCCAGCCACGACCGTGATGTACTGTTCGCCATCAGGGGTGTAGCTGATCGGTGCGCCGCCCGCGGCAGCAGTTCGTACTGCCAGACGACCTCGCCGGTGGCCAGATCGAGGTACGCATGATGCGGTCCTTGGCGCCGGCATTTATGCCGGTGGACAGGATCAGCGGTCGAACCGCCGTCGCAGAGGCGACCTACATCGAGACCTTGGCGTTGTCGCCCATGTCGGGAGTAGCCCCTGTCGCCACGGCGAAGAGCATCTTCGCGCTTGCGATGAGGCCGTTCGGTCCGTCCCAAAGCTCGGCATCCTCGGGGGTGACGGTCACCAGCCGGATGGTCGGATCGTCCGCACTTTCCCCAGAACGCCTTGTCAAAGGGGCTCCAGAGTTCCTCGATCTTGGCGCGGTCGTTGGAGACGTCCGCCTTGCCGGCAATCACCACATAGCTGTGGTTGGCGTTGTCGGCGAAGCCCAGAGAGACGTTGGGGAACCGGGCCAGTTCATCGACCTTGCCGGTTTCGACGGAGGTGAGGAAATAAATGGCATTTTCCTCGCGCTTGACCCGCGCCGACATGGGGCGGCTCGCCTGCTGCTCACCATTCCAGGTGGTGAACATGCAAAAGTCGATCTTGTCCGCGAGTTCCCAGATCCGGTCNAGGGCCTCGTCAGGGGGGAGNGTGGTGTTGTTGTGCGGCATTGTTGACTCCTGGTTGCTGNCAACCGAACGGGAGAGCATGCCGAATAGTTGCTCCGNGNCGATCACNAGGGGCGGCGTGGCAGGTGCGGTGGGACGCAGCGGGCTTATCCGTCTCGACGATTGGCCGGCCCACCTTCTCTCACAGGCTCAGGGTGTCGGCCTGCGTGGCTACGTCCGGTTGAAGTGGTCGTAGACCAGCTGGGCCATGGCCCTCGAGATTGTGGGTACGGCTTCGAGGTCTGCAAGCGAGGCGCGGGCAACGGCCTTGGCGGAGCCGAAATGGTGTAGCAGGGCGCGCTTGCGGGTTGGACCGATACCTTCGATTTCGTCCAGCGGGTTTTTCACTACATCCTTCTTGCGGCGGGCGCGATGGGTGCCGATGGCAAAGCGGTGGGCTTCGTCGCGCAGGCGCTGGACATAGTAGAGCACCGGGTCGCGGTGGGGCAGCATGAAGGCGTCGCGTCCCTCCATGAAGAACTTTTCGCGCCCCGCATCGCGCTCCTCGCCCTTGGCAATGCCGATGAAGGTGACTTCCCGGGGCAGGTTCAGCTCGGCGATGACCTGGCGCACCGCATTGAGCTGGCCGGCACCGCCGTCGATGAACACCACATCGGGCCAGTCGGGCATGCCTGTCTGTTCGTCTTCCGCATCGGTGTCGCTTTCGGCAGCGAGGCGGGCAAAGCGGCGGGTTAGCACCTCGCGCATCATGCCGAAGTCGTCGCCGGCCGAAATGTCGGATTTGATGTTGAAGGTGCGGTAGTGTTTCTTGGACAAGCCTTCGGCACCCGCCACGACCATGGCTCCGACCATGTTGGTGCCTGAAATGTGGGAGTTGTCGTAGACTTCGATGCGGCGGGGAACGGTTTCGAGGCCGAATGTGTCGGCAAGCCCTTCGAGCAGGGTGCGGTTGGATGCGCCTTCGGCCAGCTGCCGGCCCAGGGCCTCGCGCGCATTGTTGAGCGCGTGATTGACCAGATCGCGCTTTTCACCGCGCTGGGGTACTTCAAGCCGCACCTTGCGGCCGGCCCGCGAGGAGAGAGCCTCCTCGATCAGGGCCGGTTCGGCCATCTCGTGGCTGAGCAGAACGAGGCGGGGCGGGGTGCGATCCTCGTAGAACTGGATGAGGAAGGCTTCGAGCACGTCGGCGTCGCTCATGCTGTCGTCGGCCTTGGGCCGGAAGGCGTGATTGCCCCAGTTCTGGAAGGCGCGGAAGAAGAACACCTGCACGCAGAACTGGCCGCCTTCGTGGTGGATGGCAAAGACGTCGGCTTCCTCGACCGAGCGGGCGGTTGCATCGCCCTGCGACTGGACCAGGGCCAAAGCGGAGAGACGGTCGCGGATGAGGGCGGCGCGTTCGAAATCGAGTTCCTCGGCGGCCTTGTTCATCTCGGCCTGAAGATGGCTGCGCACGGCGTCGGACTTGCCCGAGAGGAACTGGCGGGCGTCCTCGACCAGCTCGGCATAGGCTTCAAGGCTGATTTCGCGCGTGCAGGGGCCGGCACAGCGCTTGATCTGGTATTGCAGGCACGGCCGGGTGCGCCCGGCATAGAAACTGTCCGAGCAATTGCGCAGCAGGAAGGCCTTTTGCAGGCTGGCAATGGTGCGGCTGACGGCGACGGCAGAGGCAAAGGGGCCGAAATAGTGGCCCTTGCGGCGGCGCGAGCCGCGATGCTTGGTCAGCTCGGGCGCCTCGTGTTCGGTGGCGATGAGGATGTAGGGGAAGCTCTTGTCATCGCGCAGCAGCACGTTGAAGCGCGGCTTGAGGCGCTTGATCATGTTCGCTTCAAGCAGCAGCGCTTCGGACTCGGTCTCGGTGCGCACGAATTCCATGCTGACCGTGGCTGCAACCATGCGCTGGATGCGCACGGGCAGGCCTTCGGGGCGGGTGTAATTGGTGACGCGCGACTTGAGGCTCCGGGCCTTGCCCACATAGATCACGTTGCCCTGCACATCGAGCATGCGATAGACGCCCGGCGCCGCCGGAAGGGTGCGGACGAAGGCGCGAATGACCTCCGGACCGGAGGGAGGCGTGGTGGGCGTCGGTTCTGTCATGATCGGGGCGTGGGGCCGCGGCGGGCCGGGTAGTCGAGATGCTTGCCGCCATCGAGGGCCAGCATCTGGCCGGTATAGGACGGCATAGCGAGAATGGCGAGAACCCCCGCGGCAATTTGATCGGGATCGGCGTGGCGCTTGAGCGGCAGGCTGGCGACCGACTGTTCGAAATCAGCCTGGCTCTGGCCATTGTGCGGCAGCACCGGACCGGGGCCGATGGCATTGACGCGGATGGCGGGGGCAAGGGATTGGGCGAGGGTGCGCGTCGCGGTCCAAAGCACCGACTTTGAAAGCAGATAGCTGAAATAGGCCGGGCTGGGATTGAGCACACGCTCATCCACGATGTTGACGATATTGCCCTCGATGCCGGCCGGCAGCTGGGCGGCAAAATCGCGCGAAAGGAATACCGGGGCTTCGGCGTGGACGGAGAAGTGTGCGTCCCAGAGCGCCTCGTCGACATCGCGGGCGCTGTCCGGCTCGAAGGTCGAGGCGTTGTTGACAAGGATGGTGAGGGGACCGAACAGCGCTGCCGCGCGCGCGACAAGCTTGCCGCGCTGGCTGCGGCTCGACAGGTCGGCACGCAGGATTTCAGCCTGGCCGCCCTCTGACCGGATGCGCTCGCGCAGTGCCTTGGCTCCGTCGGCATCGGAGCGATAGTGGATGATGACAGCATGTCCGGAGCGGGCCAGCGCCACAGCTATGGCGGCGCCGATCCTGTCGCCGGCACCTGTTACCAGCGCCACGGAGGAGGGGCGATTCGGTTGCGTTTGCTGTGTCCTCGGCATCGTGGGGACCATAGGTGGATCGGGGTTCTGCATCAATCGGGATGCAGAGGGCCATTTCATGCCTTCCGGCAGCGTCACGGGCTGGCAGCAGCCGGACCGGTTTGACTAAAGGTTAAAGAGGCGTAGCGTGTCGCTGTGGCGGGGCGGGTCGCCTCGCACTTTGAGGAGGGGACAGAAATGGAAGTCATCGTACCGATCCTGGTGCAGCTCATTGGGGGCGGCGCCGGCGGCAATGTCATCGGCCAGCTGGCAAAGCAACTCAACCTGGGAACGGCTGGCAATACGATTGTCGGCGCAGTTGGCGGGCTGGCCGCAACCTGGCTGGCCAGCCAGATCCCGGGACTTTCCGCGCTGGTAGGCGCTGCAGCGGGCGCGGCGGGTACGGCCGGGTCGCTCGATCTTGGCGCTCTGGCAGGACAGGGCGCGACAGGACTTGTTGGCGGCGGCCTGCTGACGGCAATCGCCGGGCTTATCAAGTCGGCCACCGCCAAGGCCTAGGGCCAACGCTTCTGGCCCGAGAGCGGCGTTTTCGGGACAGGACCACGCTGACTTATCCGATATGACGCACTAAGCTCATGGCGTCCCGCACGATTTGCGGGACGTTTTTTGATTCGAGCTCTTGATGACTGCCCCTCTTCGGCATGATGACCAGATCGGTCGCGGCATTCTTCTCACCCTGGCCTGCGTCGGCGTTTTCGGCATTCAGGATGCCGTCGCCAAGCTGCTCGTTCAGGACTATTCGCCCTTCCAGGTCGCCATGCTGCGCTATTGGGGCTTTGCCGCCTTCGCTCTGCTGATGGTGACACGGCAGGCGCCGCTGCGACAGGCCCTGAGCTCGCGCGCGCCGCGCCTGCAGGTGGTGCGCGGGGTCATGCTGATNACCGATATCTGGCTGTTTGCCACTGCCCTGCAAACAGTGCCCCTTGGCGAGTTGCAGGCCATTTCCATGCTCACGCCNCTGCTTGTGACCCTGTTCGCCATTCCTCTGCTGGGCGAGAAGGTCGGCATATTCCGCCTGTCGGCCGTNGCTGCGGGCCTTGTCGGGGCCCTTGTCATTCTGCGNCCGGGNGGTGTGCCGCTGGATTGGGGCGCCGCCNCCGGTATTGCCGCGGCCATATGCTATGCCCTCTATATGGTGATTACCCGCAAGGTGACCGCTGTCGACAGCGCTTCGACCACCATGACCTATACAGCTCTTGTGGGTCTGGTCCTGTCCAGCGCCGTGGGCGTGTTTTTCTGGCAGAACATGGTCTGGGCCGATGTGCTGCTGGTGCTCGTGGTGACCGTGACCACCTGCCTGGGACATTGGCTGATTGCCCTGTCGCTCTCCATGGCGCCGGCCAGCGTGCTCCAGCCCTTCAATTATTTCGCACTGCCCTGGGCGATCGTGCTCAGCATTGTCATCTTCGGGCAGTGGATCGACCTGATATCGCTGCTGGGGGCNGGCGTGATCGTGGCAGCGGGCCTGGTGGTGATGGCGCGCGAGCGGAAACTGCAGAGGGCCAAGGCCGTGNCCACGCCCCATTGAGACGCAATGAAGCCCGAGACTGCTCGCCGATAGTCGCGCCNCTGAAGCGATTACACCTGTGNCAGGGGTCTCGGTCTTGAACTGNCCGCCCGCAGAGGGCATGTGTGCCGCGGTACGGGAGGCGCATCAATGATCTGGCTTGTCGAAATCGCCCTGGTCCTGCTGCTGCTGGGCGGCGGATGGAGCATGGTGACGCGCAATCGGCGCAACCGCCAGCGCGAAGCACTGATCATGCGACGGGTGGATGCCTATATCGAAACCATCAGGCGGGAACGGCGCAACCTCGAACTGGCCGCAATGACCGATCTTGAACTGCGCGACCTGCTGCATGCCGGAGCACACAACCTCAAGGTGGCTGAACAGCGCCGGACCTGGATCGTGCTCGGATGCGGCATTGCCACAGTGCTTGGGGCAGCGCTCGCCGGTAGCCAGCAGGGCTGGATGAGCTTCGGCATCGTGGGTAGTGTTGGCGCCATCGTGACTTATGGAGTCAGCGAGTTCTTGGCACGCAGGATGCGAGCGCCGCTGGAAAAGCGTGGCGTGGATATCGACCGGCTGATGGTCGAATAGAAAGCGCCGCCCCGAGGGGCGGCGCGATGATATCTACTGGCAGGTGCGCCGGTCAGGAGCCGAAGCAGAAGTAGCCGTTGGGGCCGTTGAAGCACATGCTGGCGCCCGGATTGCCCGGATAGACCGGCTGGGGCCGCGGCGGACGCGGATTCCAGTGCGGCGGGCGCGGCGGATTGGGAGCCCAGTGCGGGGGACGCGGCGGACGGGGGTTGTTCCAGCCATTGTCCCAATCGTCGTTCCAGCTCGGGCGGCCGCTGCTGAGATAGTTGGCCGAAACCCAGCCGTCCGGACCGCGCTTCTCGACATAGCACCAGCTGCCACGGCACTGCTGCACGTTGACCTGCTCGCCGCGGCGCAGCGTGTCGACGACGGCGTAGCCGGTGCCCGGGCCAGAGCGCACATTGACGTTGCCGGTAGCCACAGCGGGTGCGGCCGAAGCGGCGGCGGTGGTTGCGATGACGGCCAGAGTGGCGAGGCCGGTCGCGATGATCTTGTTGCGGATGGCCATAATAAGGTCCTTTCCCATGGGTGGCGTTGACGCCCTGAACACATCAAAGCGCATTGCCGATGAACCCAAGCTGAACGGATCGTTAAGGCAGTAGTTGCGGGGGCGGCGCGGGCTAGAGGCGCAGGAGGTCGACGAACCGTCCGAGCGCGTCGCTGAACTTCTTGCGATGCTTGGGCTTGAGTTCGCCCAAAAGGGCTTCCTCGAGCTGGACCCAATGATCTGCCAGCGCATTGCGCACCCTGACGCCGCGTTCGGTGAGGGCGAGGCCTGGCTGCAACTCGGGACCCACGGCCTGGCGGGTGACGAAATCACGGCTGGCGAGGCGCTCGAGGCGGCTGGCAAGCATTTCGGGGGCAAGACCCAGCTCGTCGGCCAGGTCGGCTTCAGTCGTGCCGGAGCGCCCGAGAACGAAGAGGATGGCGTCGTCGCCCGGTTCCAGCCCTTTTTCGACCACAGGCACGAGCAGGGCCTGATGCGCAAGCTGGCCAGCTTCGATGAGCCGGTAGAGCGCGGAGCGGGGAGAGGGTCTGGACATGGGCGGGAAAATAGTCCGATCTCCTGGGCGGCGTCGATTGGGCATCCATCCTATCGTTAATCGTCCAACGACCAAGGGCCGTTATTGTTCACCCGATGCAGATGAGTTATGCGTCGATTGCTCATCTTTGGCCGAACGGACCCGTCATGACGCAGGATCTCTCCCGTATCCGTGCCTTTGTGCAGGTTTTCGACGCCGGTGGGTTTTCGTCCGCAGCCCGGCAGCACGGACGGTCCAAGGCGTTGCTCAGCAAATATGTCACCGACCTCGAGGACTATCTCGGCGTGCGCCTGATGAACCGCACGACCCGACGACTGAGCCTGACGGAGGCGGGCGAAGCCTATTACCGGGAAGCCTCGAGCCTGTTGCAGCAACTGGACGATCTCGACGCCACGATTGCAGACCAGACCGCCGAACCGCGCGGCATGCTGCGGGTCTCCGCACCGCGCAATTTCGGCGAAAGCACGCTGGCGCCGGCGATCTTTGCATTCCTGGCGCGCCACCCAAAGGTGACGCTCGACCTGCGGCTGGAGGATCGCTATGTCGACCTGGTGGACGAGGGCGTCGATGTGGCGCTGCGCATCTCCACCCTGGCGGATTCCTCGCTGATTGCCCGCAAGATCGCCGACATGCATGTGGTGATGGGCGCCTCGCCGGAGCTGATTCAGCGGGTGGGCATGCCGAAGCTTCCCGAAGACCTGCGCCATCTGCCCTGCATTGTCGATGTGAACCTTCAGGGGCAGTCGAACTGGCGGTTCACCGAGGACGGCAAGACAGTTTCGGTGCCGGTGACGGGGCCGGTGCGGGTCAACTCTCCTCTGGCGGCGCGAACGGCGGCGGTGATGGGTCTCGGTTTTGTCGTATTGCCATCCTATCTCGCCGAACCGGCGGTGAAGTCGGGCGAACTGGTGCCGGTGCTGGCCGACTATCTGCCCACGGGCCAGACGCTGCAGGCCGTATACCCGCACCGGCGGCACCTGGCAGGCAAGGTGCGGGCGCTGATCGACCATCTCGTGGAGTGGTTCGCCACCCATCCTGTACACTAGAGGCCAGGTTTGAAGCGACTTTTCGGACGGATGATCGGCGCAGCCGGGCTGGCGCTGGGTCTGGTCCAGCCGGTGCTGGCGCATCCCCATATCATGATCGACGCCCGCACCACGATCGGCTTTGACGGGCAGGGACGGGTGGCCCGCCTGCACCACAGCTGGACATTCGACACGGCCTTTTCCGTGTGGATGGTACAGGGGCTCGATACCAATGGCGACGGCGCGGTTACGCCCGACGAAATGCAGGAACTGGCCGACGAGAACACGTTCAACCTCGCCGATTTCGGCTTTTACACGGTCGCGGGCGACGGCATGCGGTTCACCGCCACCGGCGACCAGGGCATGGTCTATGAAAACAACCGGGTAACGCTGAGTTTTTCCATCGATGCCGTCGAGCCGCAGTCGGTCGGCGAACGGTTCGAGCTGGGTGTCTATGACCCGGAATACTACGTGGCCATCACCACGCGCGATGCGACTGACGTGACGCTGGAAAACGCGCCGGAAGGTTGCGTTGCACGCCTGGAACCGCCCGTGCCGATGTCGCGCGAAGTGGAGGAACGACTCTACGCGCTGGGGCCGGAGGTCCTTGAATTGCCACCCGATCTTGCTGCCGCCATGCGTGGCACGCAGGGGATGATCGTGGTTGCGTGCGGCGCAGATGCCGCGCCCGCGACGGCGGTCGAAGCGGTCAACGAGGTGGCGGCTGCACGACCGGCCACGCCGTTTGGCGGGCCACCACCAGAAGTGGGACTCAACCTGCCGCGCAGCGGTTTTTTCGGCTGGCTGCAGGATCAGCAGCGCGACTTTTATGCAGCGCTGACCGGCGCCCTCGATGCCCTGCGCAGCGACTGGACCGCCTTCTGGGTGCTGGGCGGACTGAGCTTCCTCTACGGCGTGTTCCATGCGGCGGGACCGGGCCATGGCAAGGTGGTCATCTCGGCCTATATGCTGGCCAACGAGACCCAGCTGCGACGCGGGATTACGCTGAGCGGGCTGAGCGCGCTGATGCAGGGGCTGGTGGCCATCGGCTTCGTGCTGGTACTGGCGGGCATCTTCAACCTGACCAGCACGGCGCTGGGAGACGCGGCGCACTGGGTGGGTGTCGTGTCCTACGGCCTGGTGGCGCTGCTGGGGTTGTGGCTGGTGCTGCGCAAGGTAATGGGTTCGGGTCATCGCCACCATGGACACGACCACCATCGCCACCACGATCACGGCCATGGTCACAAGCATGAACATCACGACCATCATGACCACAGCATGCACCATGCGGTGGGGCCCGGAGAGATCCGCGGATCCTGGCGCGAACAGCTGGGCGTGGTGCTGGCGGTGGGGCTGCGGCCCTGTTCGGGGGCGCTGGTGGTGCTGGTCTTCGCGCTGTCGCAGGGTCTCTTGGCCGCCGGCATTGCTGCCGTGCTGCTGATGAGCCTGGGGACAGCCATGACCGTCGCGGCGCTGGCGACGCTGGCGGTGACCGCCAAGGGCCTTGCGGGGCGGATCGGCGGAGTGCAAAGCCGGCTGGCGGAGAGCATTGTGTGGTGGGCCGAACTGCTCGGTGCGGTGGCCGTGCTCGGCTTTGGCATCCTGCTGCTGATCGCCAGCCTCTAGCGCGACCCAACGCCGCCTTGCGGTTGAGGAGCAAACCTTTATGGTGCCGGCAATTCTGGAACCTTTCCAAACTGGCCCCGATGTCCCATCACCTCCCACCCGATCATCCGCAAGTGCCCCAGCAGAAGATCGGCGTCGTCCTGCTCAATCTGGGCACACCGGACGGCACCGACTACTGGAACGTGCGGCGCTACCTCAAGGAATTCCTCTCCGATCCGCGCGTGATCGAGACCAACCGGTTCCTGTGGTGGCCGATCCTGAACCTGGGCATCCTGTCGGTGCGGCCGCAAAAGAGCGGACATGCCTATGCCCAGATCTGGGACAAGGAGCGCAATGAAAGCCCGCTGCGCGTCATTACCCGCGAGCAGACCGAAAAGCTTGCCGAGCGCCTGGCCGGTGATGGCGTGATGGTGGAATACGCCATGCGCTATGGCAATCCTTCCACCCGCTCGGTGCTCGAGAAAATGCAGAAGGCCGGATGCCAGCGCATCCTTCTGGTGCCGCTCTATCCGCAATATTCGGCGACCACCACCGCCACCGCCAATGACAAGGCCTTCGAGGCGCTCAAGACCATGCGCTGGCAGCCCGCCGTGCGCACCGCGCCTGCCTATTTTGACGACCCCAAATATATCGAAGTGCTGGGCAATTCGATCCGCGACGGGGTTGCCGCCCTGGATTTCGAGCCGGATGTGGTGATCACCTCCTATCACGGCATGCCGGTGGAATATCACCAGAAGGGCGATCCCTATTACTGCCAGTGCCAGAAAACCACGCGCCTGCTGCGCGAATATCTGGGCTGGGACAAGGACCGGCTGATGGTGACCTTCCAGAGCCGCTTCGGGCCCACCGAATGGCTGCAGCCCTATACCGACAAGACGCTGGAGGAACTGCCGGGAAAGGGCATCAGAAAAGTGGCCATCCTGGCCCCGGCCTTCCATTCGGACTGTATCGAGACGCTCGAGGAAATCGCCATGGGCGGCAAGGATACGTTCCTGGAAGCGGGCGGGGAGAAGTTCGCCTATCTACCCTGCCTCAATGCCACGCCCGCCAGCATGGACCAGATCGAGGCCATGGTGCGGCGCGAGCTGATGGGCTGGTTGTAGTTCAACGGCGTTGACACCCCCACCCTCATTCCCTCCCCTCAAGGGGGAGGGAGGCGATGGACATCAGCATCCGTTCGCAATCGCTGCGCTTACCAGCCCGGACCGACAAAGTCGGGCGGGGTGACGTTCACGAGGCCCCTTCCCACGATATAGGACCGGTCGACCCAGCCATAATCGGGAATACGGCACCAGCGGGTGGCATTGGCGGGCCAGAGCGGATGGCCGGCATCGCCGAACCAGGTGCCGCGATGGCTGTCGCCATCGACCTGAGTGCAATAATCGACCGGAATTTCCTCGCCATTGCGCAGGTAGCCAAGCACCTGGAACCGGTCATCGGGACCGGCATGGACGGCGATGTTCCCGCCCGAGACTCGGGCGGTGACGGTGAGCGCGGCGGCCGGGGCAACCGAGCCGGCAAGGGCAATGGCCGCAAGGGCGACTGGAATGAGGGCGCGCATGGGGGCCTCCAGAACTGTTTCCCCATCAATGCGCGAGCGTTGTGGCCGGTTCAAGACGTCGAAGCGTGCGGACAGGCAAAATCGCTCGTGCAGCCCGACCAGACGCGCCTCACCAGCGCGTGCGCCCGGCCTTGCTCTCGGTGAGATGGGCATAGCGCTCCTCGAAATGGGCGTTCGCGGCATTGAGCCGGGCAACATAGATTTCGAGATCGGCCAGGCTCATGGGCGTCG
>Ga0065721_10050767_pt1 | contig 18036 bp, 19 predicted proteins | sample Mesricmetagenome_FD_59108 | JGI IMG/M metagenome (GOLD analysis project Ga0065721, IMG submission 59108) | Mesophilic microbial community from rice straw/compost enrichment Sample: eDNA_1 v2 (version 2) | ecosystem: Engineered > Solid waste > Grass > Composting > Bioreactor | place: USA: Davis... | reverse complement strand
TTTACATTGGCAAGGATGGTACCTTGGTATATTTTTTTTGAAGGCTTGCCTGTGGCGCTTGTCGCGGGTGCTGATACCCTGCCTGCGGCCGTTTCGGATTTTTGTGCCGAAACGAGCGTTAATACCTTTTCAAACCATTGCTTCGCTTCGTCTTCATAATCCACATCACAGCGTTGCAGGGGCACAACGCGTTTGGCACCCAGTGCTTCCAGTCGCCCGTCCACATCTTCACCGGTTTTACAAAACATCGGGTAAGAACTATCGCCGAGTGCCAAAACGCCGAACTTGAGTTGTGCAAGGTTTAAGGTTTGCTGGTATATAAATTCGTAAAATTTTTTAGCCGTCACAGGTGGCTCGCCTTCTCCCTGTGTGCTGATTACAACGAAGAAATATTCTTCTTTTGCCAAATCAGTCAAACGGTATTGATCTAGTCCCACCAGCTTGGCATTGACGGATTTTTGTCTCGCTGTTGCTGCCAGTTGTGTAGCCAGTCTCTTGGCATTGCCCGTCTCGGTACCATAAGCCAGGGTGATCTTTTTTACGGCTGGTACGGCAGGTGACGCGGTTGTATTCCCTGCGCCGGATACAAGTCCCGCCAGGTAGCCATTTATCCAGATGATCTCTTCCTTCGAATAGCCATCGATAAATTCCTTCAGCCGTTTCAGTTTTATCTCCTCGAGCATACAACTATTTTACGGTAACCAATTGATGAAACACTGATCCTTCACGCTCTGCCTGGTACCAGTTGAACTGCTCATGCAGTCTGACCACTTCGCCAACAACTACGAGAGAAGGAGAACTGAAAACCTGGTCCTTATTCTCTGAAAAATCTTTAAGTGTGGTTATATGTACTTTCTGGTACGGAGTAGTGGCCTGTTCAATCACAGCCAGGGGTGTTGCCGGGTACCTGGAATAGCGGGTCAACAACTCAACCAGTCCGGCGAGGTTTCTTGCTGCCATATAAAACACAAGCGTGTCTCCTGAATTCGCCCATGACTTCCATTTTTCAGGACTGTAGTGACTGCAGGGATTATAAGTGATAAACTGCACACCTTTTGAATAACCACGAGCCGTAAGTGGTATGCCTGCATAAGCAGAAGCACCCGATGCAGCAGTGATTCCGGGAATAATTTCAAAAGGAATTTCAGCCTGCTGTAGTGCAACCAATTCGTCCAGCACATTGCTGAAAAAAGCAACATCACCGCCTTTAAGTCTTAACACCGTTTTCCCATTCTGCGCATGACCAACCATCAGTTTATTAATGTCTTCCTGGGCAACAGATCCATCATGGTAACCCTGTTTACCGGTCATGAGTACCAAAGCATCTTTTTGTGCCCAGGTATCAATAATGTCGGGATTCACCAGGCGGTCAACCAAAATGACATCGGCTTCCGCGAGACGTTTTTGCAATTTCACAGTGATCAGCTCAGCATCCCCGGGACCGGCTCCGGCAATGATCACGCGTCCTGTTGTTTTGTTGGTCATCTGATTAGTATGGTATTGGTTGCAGATTTTATTTGAACAGCACAGCGGCTGCCGTATGATTACCGGTTTCATCAATCAATATGGCACTGCCATTTGCCCGGAGTTTGTTATAAGCATCATAAGCCAGCGGCGAAGCAGTTTTCAATGTGGCTTTAACCACTTCATTCAACTTCACAGCTTCGGTTACCGGCTGATGTTTCAGTGTATTTACATCGAGTTTGTACTCTATATTTCTCACAACCGTTTTTACCAAACGGCTGTTGTGTTGCAGGTAATAGCGGTTACCGGCCTGCAAAGGCTTTTCATCAAGCCAGCAAAGCAATACTTCCTGTTCATTGCTGATACCAGGCTGGTTGGATACATGTACAATTGTGTCACCGCGACTGATGTCAATATCATCAGCCAGTTGTATCACGGCACTTTGCGGCGCAAAAACCTCATCGACTTCCTTTCCGTTTACTTCGAGTTTGCTGATGACGGATTCAAGTCCTGCAGGTAATACACGTACTTTATCCCCGGGTTTATAAACACCGCTGATTACGCGTCCGGCGTAACCGCGATAATCATGAAGCTCCTGTGTTTGGGGACGGATTACAAACTGTACCTGGAATCTTGGATCCTGAAGGTTTATGTCATCACTGATCTCAACCTGCTCCAGCAATTCAAGCAAAGGACTGCCTTCGTACCAGGATATATTTTCAGAACGCTCTACGATGTTATCACCTTTTAGTGCGCTGATGGGTATATACTTTACATCTTCAAGACCCAGTTGCTTTGCCACATGGGCATAGTCAATCACGATGTTGTTAAACACATCCTGTGAATATTCAACCAGGTCCATCTTGTTGATGGCAACTACCACATGAGGTATCTTCAATAATGATGCAATGATGGAATGTCGCCGTGTTTGTTCGACCACACCCTGCCTGGCATCAACGAGGATAATAATTAAACTCGCATTAGAAGCACCGGTGATCATGTTGCGGGTGTACTGTACATGGCCTGGTGCATCCGCTATGATAAATTTTCTTTTCGGTGTCGTGAAATAGCGATAGGCAACATCGATGGTGATGCCCTGCTCCCTTTCTGCCCGCAGACCATCGGTCAGCAACGCCAGATCCACTGAACCATCGGTCCTGTTTTTTGTAGAACGTTCCAGGGCTTCCAGTTGATCGACCAGGATGTTCTTGCTGTCGTAAAGCAGCCGGCCTATCAGTGTGCTTTTGCCATCATCTACACTACCTGCCGTGATGAATCTTAGTATATCCATTGTATGCGATTAAAATATTGTGGTTGGGATTTTTTGATCAGAAATAGCCGTTTTTCTTGCGGTCTTCCATCGCAGCTTCTGTTACGCGATCGTCTATCCTTGTTTCACCGCGCTCACTGATCCGGGTAGAAATAATTTCATTGATCACTTCATCAAGCGTGGATGCATTGGATTCAACCGCAGCCGTACAGGTCATATCACCCACCGTACGGTACCTTACTTTTTTCTTTACAATCCTGTCGCCCGGCTCAATGTTGATATAATCGGATACAGCTACCAGCTGGCCATCATGATCCAGTACTTCGCGTTCGTGAGCGAAATAGATTGAGGGCAATGCAATGTTTTCTTTGCGGATATAATTCCAGATATCCAGTTCTGTCCAGTTACTGATCGGAAACACCCGAACATTCTCGCCTTTGTGAATGCGGCCATTGTATATATTCCAGAGTTCAGGCCGCTGCAATTTGGGATCCCATTGACCGAATTCATCACGCACGGAGAAAATCCTTTCTTTGGCTCGTGCTTTTTCTTCATCACGGCGTGCACCACCTATGCAGGCATCAAATCCAAATTCTTCAATGGTGTCAAGAAGGGTATGCGTTTGCAGCCAGTTGCGGCTGGGGAATTTTCCTTTGGGTTCTGTGAGGTTTTTCTTCCGGATGGTATCCTCTACTTTACGTACAATCAGCCTTGCATTAAACTGCCCGGCCAGTTGATCCCGAAATGCAAGCGCTTCCGGAAAATTGTGTCCTGTGTCAATATGCACAAGCGGAAAAGGAATGGGGCCCGGCGCAAAAGCCCTGATCGCCAGGTGCACGAGTGTGATTGAATCCTTTCCCCCACTAAACAACAATGCGGGTTTTTCAAACTGCGCGGCTACTTCCCGAAAAATATAAATGCTTTCGGCTTCCAGTTGTTCGAGGTAATCCAGTCTGCGTTTACTCATAAATCAGCAATAATTGTCTACTTATTCGGTAGACTTTTATAGTAAAAAAATTTAACCTGTTTTGGAGAGTGTGGCATGGAGCCCGCACTCCTTGTGAGAAACCTCCCACCACCAGCGACCTGCTCTCGGATCCTCGCCAGGTTCTACAGCCCGGGTACAAGGCGCACAGCCAATGCTGATAAAGCCTTTATCATGCAAAGGATTGTAGGGTACAAAGTTTTCTTTCAGGTAATGCAATACATCATCGTATGTCCAATTGATCAACGGATTGAACTTGTACAATTGTCTTTCCTCTGACCATTCGATCATCGGCATCTGCTTACGGTTTTCTGACTGCTCAGCCCGTAAACCGGTTATCCAAACCTTAGCACCTCTAAGTGCGCGGTTAAGCGGCTTTACTTTACGGATATAACAACAATCTTTCCTGTTCTCCACAGACTCATAAAAACTGTTGATGCCCTTTGTGTGAACGAATTCTTCCACATCGGCTGATTCGGGGAAATAAATGCGGAGCGCTTTTTTGTAACGGGCCTGCGTTCTTTCCAGCAGTTCATATGTTTCATTAAAAAGACGGCCGGTATCAATGGTAAACACTTCAACACCGATATCATTCTTATAAATGGCATCAGTGATTACCTGGTCTTCCTGGCCAAGAGAGGAGGAAAAGACAACCCCGCCCGGGAACCGCTCAGCCATAAGACTGAGCGCTTCCGGCAGGGTGCCTGATTCAATCCTTTCTATCAGTTCAGGGGTCAGCATTAATCGAGATTGGGTTGTGGTGTATAACGGAGATAAGGTTTCACCACCTTAACACCTTTCGGGAATTTCTTCACCGCATCTTCTGTAGATACTGCTGGTACCACAATCACGTCTTCACCATGATTCCAGTTGGCCGGTGTAGCCACACTATGATTAGCTGTCAGCTGCAGGGAATCGATCACGCGCAACACTTCAAAGAAATTACGTCCGGTTGAAGCGGGGTAAGTGATGGTCAGTTTGATGGTTTTGTCCGGGCCAATCACAAACAATGAACGCACAGTGGCTGTAGCAGATGCATTGGGGTGAATCATATCATACAAGGTTGCCACTTCGCGATTTTCATCCGCAATGATGGGAAAGTTCACATTGCAGTTTTGCGTTTCATTGATATCATTGATCCATCCACGGTGTTTATCCAGTGGGTCAACACTCACGGCCAGCACTTTTACATTACGACGTGCAAACTCATCATTGAGTAAGGCTGTTCTACCCAACTCAGTGGTACAAACCGGTGTGTAATCAGCGGGATGTGAAAACAGAATACCCCAGCTGTTACCCAGGTATTCATAAAAATCGATTTCTCCAGCGGTTGTTTGTGCTTTAAAATTGGGAGCAACGTCCCCGAGACGTAATGACATAGAATAAATATTTAGAGGTTCAAAAATAAGTATCCATAATTACCCCACCAAGTTTGTAGACTAAAAAAACGTCTTAAACTTCAAACAATATTCAAACAATCGTTTGTCGTAGTGGTGCGGGTTTTAAACTACCAGATCATCAAGGGTGCGGTTTTCCAGCACATTCAGGGTAGCGTCGCGTACTTCAATCATCATGTCGTGAAGACCGCAATTGGTTTCATTGCAGTTTTTGCAACGCTCATAAAAATACAGGCTTACACAGGGTAGCATGGCAATAGGCCCGTTTACGAGACGGACGATGGTGGCTACTTTTACTTTTGAGGGATGTTGTTTGAGGAAATATCCTCCGCCCTTTCCTTTCTTACTGTCCAGTATGCCTGCTTTTTTAAGTTCGAGCAGGATATTCTCCAGAAATTTTAACGGAATCTTTTTCTTCCGTGCAATCTCGGAAATCAGTACCGGACCTTTGTTGTACTGCTCCGACAAATAGGTCAGAGCTTTAAACGCGTATTGTGACTTTTTCGATAGCATAACATCATACTGGTGGCTTTAGCAGCTTCGATCCATGAATCTACGATAAAATAAAAAATCATCCGTTCATTCCCGTAAGTTCGAGCTTATAATGAATCGGTGAGTTTTTCCGAAGCATGGCCGACACCCCGCAGTATTTCTCCAGGGAGAGGTCAATGGCCTTACGGACCTTATCTTCCGCATCGGCTTCTGCCCCTATTTTGTATGTAATATAAATGTCTTTGAAAACACGCGGGTGTTCCGTCGTCTGTTCTGCTTCCACATCGATCTCAAGCCCGTTAAATGGCACCCGCATTTTTTTTAAAATATCCACGACATCAATGCCCGAACAGGCTGCTATCGCCGACAATAACAGGGCTTTGGGATTGGGGCCTTCTTTCCGGTTTCCATCTATGGAGAAACGATTATCCTCCAGCTGGCTTTCAAATGCCTGATCATGTTTCCAGGTCGTCGTTGTTTTCATTTCCTTAAAAATTTATCCTGACGTCTCGCCGTGTTTCCTGTTATCCGAAATGTTTTCGAGGGTCCAGGTCAGCCTTTCTTTAAATTCCTGCCGGCGCACGGGGCAGTCGGGCTTATTGCAAATATGGCACTGAAATGGTAAACAGCCATCCGAGTGCACAAATAGTTCAACAGTTTCTCCGAACTTTTGTTTCACGAGGCCGGATAGTTTATCAATTTCTTCATGGGCCTGGTGAACATTCAGGTACCAGGGCACGGTCAGGTGGCAGTCGATATGCAAAATGCTGCCATACTTGATCACACGCAGGTTGTGAAGGTCTACCCAGTTGGCCTGCCGGTGCTCATTCAGCAGTTCAACCAATTGCTCCAGCAACTTTTCATCTGCTTCGTCCATAATACCGGCTATGGATCGGCGAAGAATGCGATAACCCGTATACATGATAAACAGTGCAACAGCCATGGCCAGCACACTATCTATCCACTCATACCCCGTGAAGTAAACTATCAGCAGCCCGACAATAATGGCCAGTGTGGAAACAGTATCTGTTTGTAAATGCCGCCCACTCGCCATTAATGCTGGTGACTGGTTTTTCTTCGCCATCCTCACACAGGTGTAGCCAAGAATATAATTAATCAATGCAGTGCCCGCAATCAACCAGATACCGAGATCGAGCTGGCGAATACTGATGCCATATAAAAACTGTGCGATCGCCTGGTAAATGATAACAGCTCCCGCGACAAAGATCATGGCACCTTCAACTGCAGCGGAGAGGAATTCAGCTTTGCCATGACCATAAGGATGATCACGATCACGTGGCTTGCCGGCAACATATAAGCCGTACAACCCGATAAAACCTGACGCCACATTGACAATACTTTCCAGCGCATCCGTAAGAATGGATACAGAACGTGTAAGATAATAAGCCAGGAATTTGGTGATCAACAGTACGAGGGAAACTGCCGCCACCCATTTTTGAAGTTTGAGATTTTGTGAGGCCTTTTTCAAACATTTAAATTAAAAAAGTACCGACCTTATTCCTTTGCTGGTTTAACCCTTGAGAAAAATTTCCTGATGGTGGTGATCATCCGGTAATACGATTCTTTATTAAAAAGCTGAGAATCTCTCATGGCTTTATAAGTGAGGAAGAATCCAATTGGCAAAAGAATGAAGGCCGCCAGCCACATGCCTGCAAAGGGTGTCAGCTTATCCTGCTTGGCAAATTTCTCACCCAGTGTTGTGGTGAAATAAAATACCATGAAAAAGCTGATAGCTGCAATTAACGGAGTACCAAGACCACCTTTTCGGATGATGGATCCCAGCGGTGCGCCAATGAGGAAAAGGATCATACAGGCCAGCGACAACACGATCTTCCGGTGCCATTCAATGCGGTGCCGACGGAGCACCCGTTCTTTTTCCGACAGGATTAAAGTCTTGTTATCAATGGCCGACTTTAAGGCAGTCACCTGGTTGATCGCACCCTGGTGCACGGCATATCTTACCGAATCAGGAATTAACTGATCAAAACGCGTGATTTTTTTTTCAATACTGTCTGTCACTTTTATATTCCTGGACTGTGTGCTGTCTAAAAATTGCTTAAAATACAGTTTTAGATTCGTGATCGTCTGATCCAGCTGCGTTTCCACCCTTTTATTTTCTTTTTCCAGTGAATCAATCGCAACATTTAACTGGCGCATGCTATACACTTTTTCATTGTTGCGGTTAACGCTGTCGTCAGTCTGTACAAATTGAAAAGAGCTCAGGTCAAACTGTTTTTTAAATTCTTCAAAATGCAACCTGATATAATCCGTGTTCGCACTGGCGCCGTAATCGCCTCTTTCTTCATAGCGCCATCCGTCTTTCAGGTTGAATTCAAGAAAGCGTTTATCTTCTGTCACACGCATCACGCCGCTACGGGCTATGATGAAATTATCCTGCAGGGGATTGCTTTGCTCATAAACGATCACATCGCGTATGATGCTGTCGTTGGCTTCCTTTTTACCAATTTTTATGGAAAAGCCATTGATACGATCATAGAACACACCTTCTTTCAGATCGAAGGCAGGCTTGGCATACACAATATCCCCCAACAGTGTTCTTGATTTTAAAAAGGCAACAGGAATCACGAAGTTGGAAAAGAGAAAAGCGATCCCACAAATAAAAAGGGAAACAATAAACAAGGGACGCATAAACCTCAAAAGCGAGATGCCCGCAGATTTGATGGCCACCAGTTCAAAACTTTCTCCCAGGCTGCCGAATGTCATCAACGAAGAAAGCAGCACCGCGAGTGGTAAAGCCAATGGTACGAGCACGGCACTCTGATACCAGATAAACCGGGCCACGATATCAATACCCAGGCCTTTCCCAACGAAGTCATCAATATAAAGCCAGAAAAACTGCATCACCAGTACAAGCAGCGTAATAAAAAACGTTGCGACAAATGGGCCGATAAAGGCCTTGATGATGAGTTTATCTAACTTCTTGAACACCTATCTTTAAGTTATGGATTCGGCAAAAATAAGGCTTTCACCAGAGGAGGCGGCGCTGGTAGTAAACGGTGATCTGATTTTAACAAAGAACAGGATCATGGAAAAAGCGATGCAGCTTTTTGCCGGCTTGCAAACAAGACAACAATCGTGGCTTAGCACACATCGGATGGGATTCCCGGATGAAGTGAGAAACTCGGAGCCCAAGATATCCCGTGGTGAAAATTATCGAGGTCTTCCCTGGATTATGCTCGACTACCCCCGTGTGTACCGCAAGAATGATCAGTTTGCCGTGAGAACGTTTTTCTGGTGGGGGAATTTTTTTAGCTGTACCCTTCAGTTATCCGGAATATACAAATTGCAATTTGGTGATCGGGTCGTTGAGGCGTATGATCTTTTCAGAGAAAAAAAATTTTATGTATGCCATAGCGCGGATCCGTGGCAACATCACTTTAATGAAGACAATTACCTTGCTGCAGATGGGTTGACATCCGGGCAATGGAAGGAAGTATGCGCGAAAAATGATTTTCTAAAAATTGCCGGCAGGATTGCACTGTCAGACTGGGACAAATCCCCGGACCTGCTGCAAAAGATTTTTGAGGAATTAATGCAGACAGCGGCTGTTTAATTACCCAGCCGGTGAAACAGGTCTTTGATCTGGTGATCCCAAAGCAGGCTCTGATCCTTGATATCTTTCTTTTCGGCAAAATCCTTAACCACCAGGATGGTCTGGTTAGTGATCTCGGATTTCTCTATGCTGAATTCGAAATATTCATTCTTTGGAGCATCGAGCCAGCGAAACCGGATACTTTTATCACCTTCACTTTCCACAACTTCCGCCTTCTCCACGGAGCCGTTCCATCCGAAATAAAAAATGTTATCCCTTTCATCAACCTTATCGGCAAACCATTCACCCAGCCCGGCCGGAGTGGAAAGGAATTCGTACAGGATTGTTGGGGAACAGCGTACCGGAAACTCAAGTGTATATAATTGCTTGCTCATCTTAGACTATTGATAACTCTCTGGCTGCAATAATAAATAATTAATCGACCCACCAAAATATTTTCTATTTTATTTTTCCCGATTTACTGGGACCCAAAATAATATGCAAAATAAATTCAATAAACCGGCGTTAAAGGAAAGATAATTTTTTTGGAACTTATTAAGCAAAAGCTTAAATTGTTCTGACATCCAATGTTTTCTGAAAGCCAATGAAAGAACCTGTAGCGGGGTGTTTTTAAAGGATTACCGGCCAAAACTGAAAATCTATAACCCTTAAAATAACCCACTAAAAGCCAATACCTATGAGTATGAGACAATTGAAGATCACGAAGTCCATTACGAATCGTGAATCTCAAAGCCTGGAAAAGTATCTCCAGGAAATCGGCAAGGTAGAGCTTATCAGCTCTGAAGAAGAGGTAAGACTTGCCGCCCAGATCCGGCAGGGTTGCCAAAAATCACTCGATCGTCTTACAAAGGCCAATCTTCGCTTCGTGGTATCGGTTGCCAAGCAGTACCAAAACCAGGGCCTCTCACTGCCAGACTTAATCAATGAAGGAAATCTCGGCCTGATCAAAGCTGCCCAGCGTTTTGATGAAACACGTGGTTTCAAGTTCATTTCCTATGCAGTCTGGTGGATTCGTCAGAGTATCCTGCAGGCTTTGGCTGAGCAATCGCGTATCGTGAGGCTGCCCCTCAACAAAGTCGGGCTGACCAACCGCATTCAAAAAGCCTTCTCCCAGCTGGAGCAGCAATTTGAACGCGAACCATCTGCTGAAGAGCTGGCTGAACTGCTTGAAATGGATCTCGATGAAGTATCTGCTTCACTGAGCATTTCTTCCCGTCACGTAAGTATGGATACCCCAATCGCTGAAGGCGAAGACGGTACCCTGCTGGATGTACTCGAAAATCCCAATGCAGACAAAACAGACGAAGAACTTGATCACAAGCAATCGCTGAAAACCGAAATCGATCGCTCGCTGAAGACGCTTACCGAAAGACAGAAGGAAGTAATCTGTTATTTCTTTGGGATCGGGGTTGATCACCCCATGAGCCTGGAAGATATCGGAGAAAGGTTCAACCTGACACGCGAAAGGGTTCGCCAGATCAAGGACAAAGCAATCACCAAACTCAGAACCACTAACCGAATTAACCTTTTAAGAACTTATTTAGGCGCATGATTTAATTTTTACACTACTTATCTTTGCAATCTTAAAAAGTGAACCTGAGGTTCACTTTTTATTTTCTCAAAATACCCAACTATGTTTGACAGTCTCCAGGATAAATTAGAGTCCGCGTTTAAGAATCTGAAGGGTCAGGCTCGTATCACCGAGCTCAACGTGGCCACTACTGTGAAAGAGATCCGCCGTGCGCTGGTGGATGCCGACGTGAATTATAAGATTGCCAAGGAATTTACTGACAAGATCAAGGACAAGGCCGTTGGCGAGAAAGTAATCAATTCCATCAGTCCTGGTCAGTTGATGACCAAGATCGTCAAAGACGAGCTGACTGAACTGATGGGAGGACAGGAAGCCGTATTCAATGCCAAGGGCAACCCCGCCGTGATCCTGATCGCCGGTCTCCAGGGTAGCGGTAAGACCACATTCAGTGGTAAACTGGCCAACTATCTTAAAACGAAAAAGGGCCTTTCCCCCATGCTGGTTGCTGCGGATATTTATCGCCCCGCTGCGATGGAACAATTACGTGTGCTCGGGGAGCAGATCAATGTTGACGTACACATCGAAGCGGAAAATAAAGATGCCGTTGCCATTGCGCAGAACGCCGTAAAGGAAGCGCGCAGCAAAAACAAAAACGTAGTCATCATCGATACCGCCGGCCGCCTGGCTATTGATGAACAGATGATGACCGAAGTGGCCAATATCCGTAATGCCGTTAAACCCCAGGAAATCCTGTTTGTGGTGGACAGCATGACGGGTCAGGATGCCGTCAATACAGCCAAAGCTTTTAATGACCGTCTCGACTTCACCGGAGTGGTATTGACCAAACTCGATGGTGATACAAGGGGTGGTGCGGCTTTGTCGATCAAGTATACGGTAAACAAACCAATTAAGTTTACCAGTGCCGGCGAGAAAATGGATACGCTGGATGTCTTCTATCCTGAGCGTATGGCCCAGCGTATATTGGGCATGGGTGATATCACCAGTCTCGTTGAGAAAGCGCAGGAACAATTTGACGAGAAACAGGCCAAACAACTCGAGAGTAAGATCCGCAAGAACAAATTTGATTTTGCCGATTTCAAAATGCAGCTTGAGCAAATTCGCAAGATGGGCAACATGAAAGATCTGCTCGGCATGGTACCCGGTATCGGCAAGCAAATCCGCGACATTGATATCGACAACGATTCATTCAAGGGCATCGAAGCCATGATCAACTCCATGACACCCGAAGAGCGATCAAACCCCGATCTCATTGACGGCAGCCGCCGCAAACGCATTGCCAAGGGTGCCGGCAAAGACATCAGCGAAGTGAATGCCTTCATGAAGCAGTTCGAGCAAATGCGCAACATGATGAAGGGAATGAATAAGATGAATATGTTTGGGAAAATGATGCCAGGGATGAGGCGGTAAACCTTTTGGTGCTGTGGCGTAACGGGGCGAAATTTTCAATGTTCGATGATCAATTTTCAATGGAAAATGAGAGAAGCGCCATTTTGGAAGATGGAGCGAAGAGGCCATGAACTTTGAATTTTTAATGAAAAGAAGTATCGCCGTTTATAAAATGGAGCCGTAAAGATGGCCATCGAACATTGAGAGTTGAAAATTGAGCATTTCAACTCGCCGGCACCAGCGGAAACCATGAATATCAATCAGGCGCCAGGAACATGTTATACAATCTTTTACACCTTCCTGCCCTGATGTCTAACCGCTTAGACTTTCCTTTGGCTTTTTCCTCCCGCGTTCTTATCTTCGCCATTCCGGTCGACATTGAAATCCGGGCCCGGCACTTTTCAAAGTGTGGGTTTAATAATTATTGTTTAACGCCTGTAAATTTCTATTTAAATGGCAGCCAAAATCCGTCTTCAGAGACACGGGTCAAAAAAAAGACCCTTTTATTTCATCGTTGTCGCTGACTCCCGCAGTCCCCGTGATGGAAAATTCATCCAAAAATTAGGTACTTACAATCCGCTGACCGTTCCAGCTACCATTCAGCTCGATCGTCAGAAGGCATTGGAGTGGTTGAACAAAGGCGCCACACCAACCGATACGGTTCGCCGTATCCTGAGCTTCAAGGGTGTGTTGTACCTGAAGCACCTGCTCCGTGGTGTGAGCCTGGGTCTGTTTGATGATGCAACGGCAATGGAAAAATTCACAGCCTGGAGCGCCGAGCACGACGCACAGGTGAAAAAACGCCAGGAAGAAGCCGCTCGCAACAAGCGCGCCCGTCGTCCCATGCCAGGTCGCAGACCTGAGCGCAAGACTTCAGGTGAAGGCGGTAATGAAGGATAAATAATATATCCTCCTGAAAGTTCATGAATCCCGGTTTTATAGCCGGGATTTTTTTATGAATAAACAGAACTCATTCAGATGATAAAAGCCATTCCGCATCCTGTACTTTTGCAGTTATTTATCACGCAAAAATTAATGGCAGATTATTTCAAAATAGGTAAACTCGTCGCAGCATTTGGAGTCAACGGGCAATTGATACTGCAACATGAATTGGGTAAGAAGACAGCATTAAAAGACCTGCAGGTCTTATTTATAGAAGAGAAAAAGAATGCTTTCATACCCTGGTTTATCCGATCCGTGAAAATTAAATCCGATAACGAAGTCTATATTTCCCTCGAAGGCATTGACAACCGCGAATCAGCACAAAAACTGGTACAGCAAAGCGCATGGTTCTCCGAAGCAGATTTTAAAAAATTCGCTGCGAAATCAGCCCCGGCAAAACTCCTGGGCTATACCATAATGGATGGAGAAAAATCACTCGGCCCGATACTGGAAGTAATCGAACAACCACACCAGTTGCTATGCCGACTCGAGATCAATGCAAAGGAAGTCTTGGTTCCGATTAATGAAGCCTTTCTGAAAAAGATAGACCACAATGCCAGGAAAGTGCTGGTTAAACTACCGGAAGGGCTGCTGGATATTTACCTGACCTGAAACCACTGATTGCAGTCAATGCATTTTCAATTTGCACAAAATGCCTTTGCTCATGCGCAATCAGGAAACGGAGCACATCCCCCGTTTTCAACTTAATAAACCTGCTGATGGTAATGGGCGTTTTAATACCTCCAATATCCACCGATTTTGCTTGTTCCAGCAAATCGAGCAGGCGATGTTGATGCTCAAGGAATGTTTTAATGACAGGAGCTGAATCCAGGTGCCGGGCAGGTCGATGATTCTTTGGTGACTTCATTTTATTTTTCACTTCGCCACGCTCCGTAGGCTGCATGAGTTTTGTAAAATAGTCACCGATAAATCCCGGTTTGTAAATTTCCCGGGCAGGCTTGCCATTTTTTAAGGAATTTTCAATGGCGACAAGGTAATAGGTGGTATAACTGTTGAGGTGCCCGAGTACTTCAACCACACTCCATTTCCCCGGTGCAGGTTGCTCCAGTAAAAAACCGGGATCCGCTGATTTTAGCTGGTTCACACGAAGGATCATCTGACGGACGTCAGACTGCAACTGGTCTAATAATTCTGTGCTATTGAATTTCTTCATCTTGCTAATTTTTCACAAACCTACAGCAGCTGTTTTCGGGAATTCTTGGCATTTACCAAGATTTTCATCAGCGATTAAATTTTTACCGTTCCCAGTAGTTTACTAAAATTAGTCGGATCGATTCCCAAATAGGATGCAAGATATTTATGCGGTATTAATTGCAGTACATGCGGACTCCTCTTCAGCAAGGCCCGGAATTTTTCTTCGGCGGTAAAACACTGAAGCTCTATCTGTCTTTCCAACACACCCTTTAAGATAAAGGCAGTCAGGTGTAAAACCATCTTTCGGATATTAGGATACTTCTCCATAGCATCCTCAATCCGGCTGTATGTCGTCCGCAGGAAACGACTGGCTGTGAGCGTTTCCATGAAACATTTTGAAGGAGTCTGGGTCAAAAAAGAATCAGCCAATCCCGAGAAGGAAGGCGGATAGGTAAATACAATTGTAGCCTCCTGCCTGTCATCACCCACGTAAAACCCACGTTGAATTCCTTCAAGAACAAAATAGAGATAACGCTCGGTCTCGCCCGCAGCGGTCAGGATTGTTTTGCGGCGGCATTCAAAGGGCTGCCAGCCCTGGAGCAGGTATTCCATCTCTTCCTCACTAAGAGGGAAAGCCGCTGCAATAAAATTTCTAAGCGGGGTGGTATCCACAATTACTTATTTGTTTTCGGATCGGATAAAATCGGCCAGTAACTTCATACGATAATACAGGTTGCTTAACATCAGGGCAATATTATTGCGCGAGTTTTGCATGCTGCCGTTATTCATTTTCCTGATAATCCGGAGTTCCTCAATCTTTTCGTCAATTTTGTCAATCAGTCTTTCCGCATCCCAGCCGGCATATTTCCTGTTGCGTTCATCGAATATATGATAAGGTTCGATCCGCCCGGCCTTCAGCTTTTTAAATTTAAAACCGGTTTTGATCGCCTCTTTTACCATTTCGTTACTAAGCATGTCAACAATGGTATCATGCGACACATTATTCTTAAACCCGTTATGAAAAACATTGAGATTATTGCGCAACTCGCGAAGCACCTGGCGCTTATGCATATCGGAAGTCTTTCCCTCCCGGTTCAGAAATGCGATCAGTTCCTTGAGCGGTCCAATGCCTGTCTTAAGCCATTCGAGTTGCATCACCAAATATAAGAAGGTTGACAGGAGCTTGTGCGTGTCACCTGTATCTTTGTAATGATGTCTGAGCAACGCCGGCATATCGCGCATTTTGATCTCGATTCCTTTTTTGTGGCCGTGGAAATAATTAATAACCCGACGCTTAAAGGGAAACCGATTATTGTGGGCGGCACCAGTGATCGCGGTGTGGTATCAACCTGCAGCTACGAAGCCCGTAAATACGGAGTGCATTCAGCCATGCCAATGCGAACAGCCATGAAGCTTTGTCCGCACGCCATCATCATGCACGGCAGCCGCGAACAATACAGCAAATACTCCCGCTGGGTGACAGATATCATCGCATCCAAAGTCCCCCTGTTTGAAAAAGCGTCCATCGATGAGTTCTATTGTGACCTTACCGGCATGGACAAATTTTTCGGGGTAAGTCAATACACACGGGAGCTAAGGGAACTGATCATTAAAGAAACAGGTTTACCGATCTCTTGTGGTTTGTCGTCAGCCAAATTTATCAGCAAGATCGCAACGAATGAAGCCAAACCCAATGGATTTTTGGAAGTACCTCATGGACGCGAGAAAGAATTTCTCTGGCCGTTGAAGATTGAAAAGATCAATGGTGTGGGCAAACAAACCGAACAGCAATTAAAAAATTTTGGCATTTACACCATCGAAGACATCGCCCGCACACCGGTTGAGTTATTGGAAAAATATGTAGGGAGCCTGGGCCAGAGTCTCTGGCAAAAAGCGCAGGGTATCGGCAATGCAGAAATTGATACCGACTGGGAACAAAAAAGCATGAGCCGGGAAAATACTTTCCACGAAAATATTTCTGATGTCAATGTGCTATACAGTGAGCTGATCAGGCTTACAGAACGCAATGCCTACGATCTGCGCAGCGATGAAAAAATGACGGGTTGTGTGACTGTAAAGATCAGGTATCCGAATTTTGAAACGGTCTCAAGACAGGAAACCATTGACTACACATCCCTGGACGATCTGCTCATCGCCAAGGTCAGGGACCTGTTTAACAAACTTTACCGGAAAGGAGAACCGGTACGCCTGCTGGGTGTACGTTTCAGTCACCTGATACCATTTACCCTTCAAATGAACTTATTCAATAACCACGAGGAAAAACTCAACCTTTACCGCGCGGTGGATGAAATAAAAGACCGTTTCGGAAGCAAACTGATCCGCAAGGCAATTACCGCCACCAAACGGCGTGAAGAAGAGCAATAGCTGCTTAGTGCTTATCTTCGTCAGCCTGTTATACCTTATAATCATCTTCATAAAAACCTAACTGATGCAAGTCTGGAAAGAATACCAAGAAAAAAACAAAGAACGCTTCCTCAATGAAATGCTTGAACTATTGCGCATTCCTTCGGTGAGTGCCAAATCTGAACACAAAGGCGACATGCAGCATTGTGCGGAAGCCGTGAAGAAAAGCCTGCTGGATGCGGGTTGTGATAAAGCCGAAGTGATGAAAACCGAGGGACATCCGGTTGTTTATGGTGAGAAAATAATTGACCCTTCCAAACCAACCGTGTTGGTATATGGCCACTACGATGTACAACCGGTGGAACCGCTCGAATTGTGGACCAATCCTCCGTTTGAACCGACAATTGTTGATGGAAAAGTATTTGCACGCGGATCTGCTGATGACAAAGGCCAGTTCTTTATGCACGTAAAGGCGCTTGAAACGCTGGTTAAGACAAATACTATGTCAACCAATATCAAATTCCTGATCGAGGGCGAAGAAGAAGTGGGTTCTCCCAACCTGGGCAAGTTTGTTGCAGCCAATAAAGACCTTCTGAAAGCTGATGTGATCCTGATCAGCGACAGTGCCATGCTGAGCCTCGATAATCCATCACTTGATACCGGTGTTCGTGGATTAAGTTATATCCAGGTTGAGGTCACAGGAGCCAACCGTGATCTGCACAGTGGTACTTACGGAGGTGCTGTAGCAAATCCGATCACCATACTCTGCCAGATGATTGCATCCTGTCATGATGAAAACAATCATGTCACCATCCCCGGCTTTTATGATGATGTGGTGGTTGCAAGTGACGAAGAAAGAAAACTGATCAATAAAGCTCCTTACAATGAAAAGGAATACATGGATGAACTGGGTGTAAAAGAACTTTGGGGTGAAAAAGGATATACCACTTATGAAAGGACTGGTATTCGTCCGACGCTTGAAGTAAATGGTATCTGGGGCGGTTACACCGGCGAAGGAGCCAAAACTGTCCTCCCTTCAAAAGCTTACGCGAAGATCTCTGCGAGACTGGTTCCCAATCAAAGTACAGATAAGATCACCGAGAAACTATTGAATTATTTCAAATCCATTGCACCCAAGTCTGTTGAAGTAAAAGCCGAGCTGCACCATGGTGGTGAGCCCTATATGACACCGATTGACAGCAAAGGATACAAAGCGGCGTCCAAAGCGGTGGAAACAACATTTGGCAAAGCGCCTATCCCTGTGCGCGGCGGCGGTAGTATTCCCATTTGTTCAATCCTGGAGAAGGAACTCGGCATCAAGATCGTATTTATGGGATTTGGACTGGATTCAGACAACCTGCACAGCCCGAATGAAAAATATGGAATCGAAAATTACTATAAAGGAATTGAGACGATTCCTTATTTCCATAAATA